>OFLV01000025.1_pt1 | contig 152984 bp, 143 predicted proteins | sample 1540901 | NCBI WGS metagenome assembly OFLV01 (sample SAMEA4413050, study PRJEB24355) | metagenome | biome: human; feature: gut; material: faeces | place: United Kingdom | collected 2010
TTTATTTTTTTTTCTGTGTTTCTCTTTTTTCTGTTTTATTTTTTTTTTTAATGATCCGCCTACCCCCCAGATCTACCCCCTTTCCCTCCACGCCTCTCTTCCGTTCTCCGTGTTGCGCAGCCACGTCCCCTCGGGGAGGTGATGGTCGGCGTACCAGCTGGCCGCTGCTGGCTCGACGTAGTGGCCTGCCTCCATAAGGTCGCTGGAAGGCTTGTCGTCGATGGTGCCGCGCTTGCGGTGCCACAGCTGCCAGCGTGACTGCCACGGCGACAGTCCCATGATGGCGGCAATGTCGGAGCCTCCGATGCGGCTCCTGCGAGCCTCCAGCCATTCGGGCGACCCGTCCGGCCATGATCCGAGGGCTACTGCCATCCCTGAGCGTCTCATCGTCGGGCCCCCATGAGGATTCCGCTACCGCCACAGGTGCGGCAGAACCCGACGTGCTTGGCCTCGCCCGAGCCGTTGCAGTCCGGGCAGGGGTGCTCCTCGATGTCGGCTGCCCGGTTGACCCAGGCCAGGAACTCTCGCTCGGCCCGAAGGGATTCTTGTCTGACCCTCGTCATCCCGCGCACCCCTCATACTCTCCGGCCTCTATCGGGTCGGCCTCGACGTCGTGGGCGGTGATGATCTCCTCTATCTCAAGGCATGCTTTGGTGACGAGAATCGACGACACCAGCACGCCATGACGGAACGGATTCGCGTCGCCCTCTTCAATGGCTGACAGGGCCTCTGCTGCGATGTTGAGATGCGACAATGCATCCCGCATGAGCTTCATTTCTACGCTGGTTGTGTCATTCATGCCGTTTCTCTCTTCGCGCTGGAATCGTCGCTCGCCTTTGTTGGGTTGGCTTTATCTATCAGCGCTTCGTATATGTTTTCCATGTCATACAGCGGGGCCTTCAGGTTGCGCCGCGCTTCCGCAATGGATGCTTGGTATGCGTCGGTATTATCAGGATCAATAACCTTGATGTCGAGCGATTTGATACGGCCAAGACTCAAGCGTGCCCGCGCTATGTAGTCGCACGCCCATGCCATATAGTCGCATGCCCTACGGAGTTGATTTATAGCGTAGTTCTGGTTCTCGGTCATTGTTCTCGCTCCTTGTCCCTCCATCCCGGGCGGACTTTATCTAGAAAGGTGTTATAGATATCGAGTAACTCCTTCTCCGGGAGCTCCAGATTGTGCGATACTGCCGCAATGGCCGCCCGATGTGCGCCAGCATTTTCAGGGTCAATGTCGCTAATCTCGAAAGAGGTGATATCATCAAGGCATTGGCGCGCCCACGTTATGAAGTCCTGCGCCCTACTGAGTAGACTCATGGCGTAGTTTTTGTTCTCAGTCATGCTGTTTCTCCCATGCTGGATGCATCGAGGTTCTCCATCGCGATGTTATGGATATCTCGTACTGCTAAGATTTGATCTTCTATGCCCATAAGCACTGCGTCAACGGCTTTCGGGTCTAAGCCCAGCCGGTCGGGCTCTATCACCTCAAGATAGTTCATTGCATTATTGAGATTGGCATATGCTGACGTGATGTGCGTGATATACAGGTTAGCTTTCTCATTCATGCTGTTTCTCCTGCTTTAATGCCGAGTTCAGCGAGCACGATTTTTCGCCCGCTCGGGTCGTTGTCGTCGATAGGTCTAGGGGTCACGCCGTTGTTGGGTTGAATGCCGTCAAGGGCGATTGAGAGATCAAATAGCCACATGTCAATGACATTGACAGGAATCCCCGAACCAAGCTTTTTCAGCACGGCAGCCATGGGTGGCGGATAATCATCCGGCGGGCCAAACACGTGCAACGAGTGATCCCAATGGTTCGTCATCATCTGGCTGCCTGACGCCACGCCATTCTTAGGAGGCACCCCGTAGTCGATCTGCCAGCAGTCCAGACAAAACACAGGGTTGATACTCATGATCGTGCCCCCGGTTCGATGCCGGTGCCGTGGCAGTGCGGGCAGGAGCCGGGCTTGCTATCGGTGGCCCCGTCGCAGTGAGTGCACCAGTCGGCGGACTTGTCGGCGTCGTCGCGCAGCTTCGCGCCAACGATGACGGCGACCATAGCCATGACGAGAACCAAAGCCCTCCCATCGAACAGGAATGGCAGAGTGCTCATGACAGCCTCCTGGTGACCGTGTGCTCGCGCAGGAATGCGGCGATTGCCGACTGCGAGATGCGGTAGCGGGCCTGGCCCTGGGGGCCAGTCGTCACGATGTGGGTGATCTGGCGTGATGAGCACAGCTGGCGGACAGCGCGAGGGCTCATGTGCAGCTGAGCCGCAGCCTGGCGTGGAGTGAGCAAGGTGTCAGTCATGCCGCGCCTCCTTGCCTGTCGTGGCGGCATGGAAGACTGTTCCCATGGACAATGCGGCACAGCTTCTCTACGACCGGCTGAAGGAATGGCAGACCTCGCCGGTCGGTGTTCCGCTCATCAACTCCCGAGCCATCGACGGGATGTCGTGGATCGACACCCACCTCGAAACCCCCCGCTGGTTCGTGCAGGTGCGCGACCGTATGACCGACGACGTGTACACCGATGTCGTCAACAACATGGCTATTGCCATCCTCGGCGGCGACATCGGTGTCACGGGACGCCCCGACGGGCGCGCCATCATCTCCGACTCCGACCTGCTGGTCCTCAAAATGCTTGCCGACAACTGGGGTGACGTCGGCTACTCGCCGTCCTCCCTGGGAGACATCGGCAACGTCACCGACGAGATCATTGAGTTCATCACCGCTGCCGATGACATGGATGAGGATTTTGCCCGCTACGTCTTGGAGCTGGCGCAGGGACTTGACAAAGCTGTCGCGCAATTCGTCGTTTTCGGCCCAGATGGGGTGCGCAGGCTCGCCGCCGAACTCATCGGGGCCCTGGCGGTCATGTTTCCGCAAGTCCCGGAGGATCGAAACGAAAAGATTCGAGGCTTCGTCAACCGTCTTCGCGAGGGCTTGGCGAATCTGCTGCGTGTCGGGGCAGTCACGGCTGTTGAGGCCGGTGTTACTGATTTCTTGAAGGCGCTTCCTGCCAGAAGCTAGACGCCGCACCGACGCCTTGTCGACGGAGACGATCCTCGCAGCTTCGAGCAGACCGGCGTGCATCTCGGTACTGGCAGGGCTAGTGAGAGCGTCGGTCAGATCCGCCTCGATAGCCTTGAGTGCGTACTCGTGAACACACATGACGTCGGTGGTCATGCTGCTGCCTCCTCGGTGAGGACCCCCTGGGGGTCGATGTAGTTCATCCAGACCTGCTCCATGAGAGGTCTGTCAGCTTCGGTGTAGGCGCACACGTCGCGGGTTTGCCCGTTGGGCAGAGTGAGCGGATAGCGGCCCGGCTCGCGTCCGTGGCGTTCGATGTAGGCGCGCTTGAGGCGCTTGCCGAACACCCCCTGAACCGACTTGCGGCGGCGCTCGGATAGGTTCTTCGACTTGAGGAAGTCCTGGGTGTAAAGGATCGGGTTGGCCGGTTCGGTGTGCTCCCCGGTGGCCCGGTCGAGGATCGCTAGTGCTCGGGCTTCGAGGTGGTCGGGATGGATGAGGCCTTTGGCCGCTTGGCACAGCTCCATCTGTGCGCGGGCCTGGAACAGCAGTGCGTTGATCTGGTGCTCGGTGGCCTCGGGGTTGACCGCGCCGCCCTCGTTGAAGTAGCGGTCGAGGACGTCGGCTGCCTCGCACTGGTAGGCCGACAGCAGGTCGCGCAGTTCGGGGTTCTTGATGCGGCTGGTTGAGATGGTTGCCAGCCACATCGTGAAGGTGCGACGGTCGGCCATAACCATGTCGCGGCGCTTGCCGTCGGCACCAACCCCGGTCGTAACGACCGTGGTTGCCCACGGCTGGGCCTTGAGCCGCTTCAACTGTGCGTCCGGGTCAAGTCCGAGCGAGTCGCACGCCGGGCGGATGGCAACCCACTGCTTGCCGTCGTGGCGCTCGGCGACGATCTGGGTGCCGTGGAATGGGATAAGATCGGTCATGTCAATCTTCCTTTCGATTGATTCCTGTGCGCCGTCCCGCTGCTTCCGGGGCGGCGCTTCCGTCTGTCTTGGTTGGTACGGTGGTCACGAACACCTCGCTTGCCCCAGGGGCGAGGGCATCGGGAACGGACGTCGCAATGGGCTTTCTGCGTGACCCGCAGTGGTGGTCCGCCATGGCAGCCGTGGCCTCTCTCGTGTTCGCCGTCATGTCGCTGCGTGGTGCACACGCATCGGGTCGCCACGAGAAGCGGGCATCCGAGGCGCTTGCAGAAATGGCCAAGCAGGGGCGCCGGGAAGTCCTTGTCCTCCACCACAAGAAGGGCAACCTGTGGGCGGTGGAGAACACCTCCGACGAACCAGTGACCATCACAGGGGTCATCAACGACGGCGACTGGGCGTCGGTGCACTGGCTCAAGGGGCTTCCCATCACCGTTCCCCCTCGCCAGTACGCGGGGTTTTCTGCGACCCCCCATTGGGGAGGCGATGGGACGCAGATCGTCCTTGGGACCGATCACGGTCAGATCGCCCTGCTGATGACACGCTCCTGAACGCGGCTATCCCGGAGATGACAGCCCCGGCAATGGCGACGGCGGCGAAGAACCAACTGATCATGCTGCGCTTCTTTCTGTGTGGGTGGGTGATGGATGATGTGGTCATGCACTGGTGGGATGGAGTCGTTCTGACCGTCACGTGCCTGTCGTTCCTCGGGCTGTGCTGGCAACTGATCGACTCGTGGTGGCGCAGGCCACCCAGCGGGAGCTCCGTCGCTCGGTCGCCACTGTCCGATGGGAGGTGGGCGATCACGTTCGCCCCTCTCGGTGCAGCCGTGATGTACGACCCTCAGGTGCGGTGCATCGACTGCTACGTCGAGGACTGGGGCCGCCATCGCCAGGAACTGGACCCCGGTCTGAACGTCCTTGACGGGAACGGTCGAGTGGAGTTCGTCGTGGTGGTCGCACAACCAGAGCGGCCCGAGCTGGCCACGGTCGAAATATCGTGGGTCTCAGGTACAGATCGACGACGCAGTCGGAGCCTGGTGCGCTACCGTCCCGCAACCGGGCAGAAGCTCGAATGGCGTCGATACCGATTTCCGCGAGTGCATAGCGCGCCTGGACGCTGGGTCGAGCGCAGAACAACTGACGCAGACGCGGGTTGAACCTCGTACGGGTGGGTGTGGTGGTCATGCGGCTGTCTTTCGTACGCGGTCGGCGCGAACTGTGAACAATTCGGCCACAAAAAGAGTGTCCTGGGGCATCTGCAGAGCCTCCGCGATGGCGCGGGCGGTCTTTCCGGAGCATGTCTTGCGGTGTCCGTGGACGAGATGGTTGACGACTCCTGGAGTGAGTCCGGCTGCTTTGGCGAGGGCGTAGCCGGAGGTAAAACCTCTGTACTCCATGGCGTTATGCAGGGCTGGGAGTGAGCGGAGCCGCACGCGCAGCTGTGGTTCAGTCATGGCGCTCTCCCTCCATGTCGGTAGGTGGGTGACAGTCATGCCGGGTTCCTTTCATGTAGTGCACGGTACACCCGAACTGTGTACAACACCAGTGTGCACAGAACTATGCACACTGTCAAGCCCAATCTCACGGCCCTATAGGCATGTCAAATGAAATATTTGAGTGTATTTTGTGCCTATGCACTGCACACACCACATTGTCACTGCTGCACCTGAGAGTGCATGGTCGATGCCGTGAGCAAGCTGACGGAGCGCCTAGCGGAGGCCAAGGGGGATCGGAGCATCGACGACATTGCACGTCGTGCAACGGACCTCGGCCATCGACTGTCTCGCAGCACCGTCGCCAAGTACCTGCGCGACGAGCAGGGAGGCAGGCCGCCGGTATCGACCATCGATGCCCTCGCTGCTGGATTCGCGGTAGATGCCCGCGAGCTGCGAAGGCTAGCGGCCATGCAGTCAGGAGAACTTGGCAAGTGGACGCCGCCAACGGAATCGTCAGCCCTCACGCGAGACCAGCGAGATGCACTGGATTCGCTCATCAAGAGCATTGTGAGGCAAGGAGGTAGCAGTGATGACCGGCAGTCTGAGGCTCAGAAGAGTCCGCTAGAGGTCGCGGGGCGTGGCGAGGTGACGCGAGCAGCGCGTCGTACTCGACACCCGAAAGGCGTCCGGTTCGCTGACCAGGACCAGGCTGGCGAGGAGAACCAGGACCCCGGCGGATGGGACGAGGCATGAACAGCGACGAACTGGAACTGCACTACAGCGGGCCGTCCGAGATGGACGCTGCAGCCCTCGGGCAGGCCCTGGAAGGTGTGAGCAGGCTGGTGCGTCAGGCCTCGCACGCCGGGGTGTTCGGACAGGACTGCCCGTTCGAGGTCAAGGTCACAGCCCCGTCGTCGGGATCGCTGTCCATCATGGTCCTGCTGCAGAGCACGGTTGAGGTTGTCGGGGCAGCAGATTTCCTCATCAGGGCTGTCGGCTTCATGGCGCGGCACCTTCACAAGCGGGTGACCAACTTCGAGCACATCCCAGAACGCGGGACCGTGAAGGTGCAACTCTCCGACGGTTCGTGCATGGAGGTGACGGAGGCTCAGTGGAAACTGTTCAACGACCCGGATGCCGCCAAGGCACTCAAAAAGGTGGCGCGTCCCGTGTCGATGGCCTCTGATGCTCTCGACATGAGGGGTGGCAGCGAGACGTTGACGATCACGCGCTCCGACCTGCCGCAACTGGAGCCACCACCTGAACCGGGTCCAGAACCGCAGCGGTTCACGCAGTGGGTCTTTCTGGAGTGCATCAACTTCACCCGCGACGACAGATGGAGGGTCACTACCGCCGATGGAGACTCGTGGGGGGTTACCATTGAGGACAGAGGATTTCTTGACAGTATCGATGACGGCTCGCTGCGAATCGGGCGCAACGACTCCTTCAAGGTGGACATGCGAGTCGAGGTCGTCCGGGACGGGGACGGCAAGGAAAAGGTAAGGCGCTTCATCGAAAGGGTGGCTGATCGTCATGTCGGGGCAGTACCGCAGCAACTCCCGTTCGAGGAGTAGCCTTCGCGCCCTGTTCGGTGATGTGAGGTGGGTGGTCGTCCTCACCTGCTACTGCTGGTACCTTGCGCTCCACATCGCTGGTGTGTTCGCGTCCACGCGAGTATTCGTCATCACGACCGTGGTTGTTGTTGCTGACACTGTGCTCGCAGTGGCCGAGCATCGGAGCAGGACGGCCGCCACGATGCGGCACCTGCCCTAGAATCGAGTCAATCGTTCGGCCCGGCCACCATCCTGATGGTGCGGGCCGGATTTCACACCGCGCCAACGGTGGCGCGCCGACAGCCCGGACAAGGTCCGCATGACAGCAACCCGGATCGCAGCTGGCACGTTGCCCGCGGGGCCTGTCGGGACAGCCGTCGGTGCCATGTCGAAGAAGCACAAGAAGGTCGGGTACGTCACCCTCATGAACACCGACACTGGCGACGTCGAGATTCTCGAGATGGAGAAGGGCGACACGGGCAAGGCCAGGAAGTTCGTCATGAAGGTGCAACTCGTCCAGGAGCGCGGGAATCAGAGGGCCGCCGCAAAGGACTGAGCCCTGACAAGCCTGTTCGGCAATCACACCGCTGTCATTTCCCGGTGATGGTCGGTGCCTGCGTCGATGATGTGGGCCATGAGCGACGATCACCCGTGGCGGCGGCTGCGCGACCTGACGGACTGGACACTGCGCTGGGAGCGATTACCCGAGGCCACTGCCGCCCTCATCGACTGGTCGGCGTGCACCATCACCGTCGACATCAACCTGTCGCAGGCGGGTAGGCGCTGCGCCATCGCCCACGAGCTGGAGCACGTCGCCCGGGGGCCGTCTGCTGATCCGCGGGAGGAGACGCTGGTGGAGCAGGCTGCCGCGTGCCGCCTGGTCGGCATCGATGAGCTGGCCGATGCCGTCCGCTGGACTGGCGACGCCGCCGAGATGGCCGAGGAACTGTGGGTGGACGCCGACATGCTGGCAGCGCGGCTGGCCGTTTTGACACCAGCTCAGCGGAGGGTGCTCGATGCTGTGGCCGATGACGTGAGGGGAGGGGGAGGAAAAGAATGTGGTTACCGGGACTAGGCATGGAGTGTTTAGGTGAGCTATGCTTGACTCATGGTCAAGCCGATGAAGTACCGCGACGTCGCCAAACTCCTGTCCAAAGCCGGCTTCACCAAATCCCGGGTCAGGGGCGACCACGAGCGGTGGGACAACGGCCCACACCACATCACCATCACCCACAGCCGCGAAGTGTCAGCAGGAGTCGTCCGGCAGGTCCTCGCGGCCATCAAGGAGGCCACCAAATGAGCAAGACCATGACAGTGAAAGCCATCCGCTGGCGCGGCGGATGGGAACTCCACATCGACGACCACCACTGCACCCAGTCCAAGACACTCGACCAAGCCGAGAGGCAGATCCGCGACTACCTCTACCTCGACGATCCGGACACCAATTACGACGACTGGACCATTACTGTCATCCCCCAAATCGACAGTTACGCGGAGGCCGTGGACGCACGCCGGCGCACCACCGAGGCTGCCGCCGCCCAGAAAGAGGCCGCCGCAGCCTCCAGGGCAGCCGTGCGCCATCTGCGCGCCGAGGGATTGACCATGGCCGAATGCGCCACCGTGCTCGGTGTCACACGCGGGCGAGTGGCTCAGCTCGCCCATGGATGATGGCTGTTCGTGACCTGTGGCGGGATCGTCACGGCAATCCCACTCGCCGGGATGGTCGCGGGAAACGGTGGCGTGTCGTGGTGGCTGGCTGGCCCACCACGGCATGTCGCACTAAGGCTGAGGCTGACCGGATCAACGCCATTCGGCTCACGACGAAGCCACCGCGCCCCGAGGATGGGCGAACTGTCGGCGACCTTGTGAGCGTGTGGCTGGATGGCAAGCGCGGCCTGAGCCCCAAGGGTTACGAGGCGGCAGAGCTCGCGGCCTCGTACGTGCGAGAGAAGTGGGGTGGCGTGAGCCCGTCGGACGTGAGTGCCCCCGATGTGCAGTCGTGGATCGCGTCGCTGCGCACCGCACATGGCCCGGCGTCGGCGTCACTGCGACACAAGGTATTGCAGTGTCTCCGGGGAGCTATGGGGGACCGTGCGGACCTGTCAGCAGTGAGGACGCCACGAGAGATGCGCCGGGACGTGCACCCGCTGAGCATCGACGAGCTGAGGGTGCTCGCCGAGGAGATCGACAGGGGGCACAGGCGTGACGACTCGGCGGCCCTCGTCTGGCTACTCGGCACGACGGGCCTGCGCATCAGTGAGGCGTTGGCCCTGGATGTGGGAGATGTCGATTCGGCGCGCAAGCGGCTGAGGGTACACCGCTCCAAGACGGGCCGCGCCCGCGACGTGCCAGTCCCGGCGTCCGTGCTGGCCATGCTCGATCTGAAGCGAACACCGTCGGAACCGCTTGTGCGTGGGGCTCGTGGCAGGAGGCTGCAGAAGGACTCGTGGCGGCAGCGTCGGTTCCGTCCGGCCTGTGACAGGCTGGGATGGGATGGGCTGCGTATCCACGATCTGAGGCACACGGCGGCATCGCTGGCTATCGCGAGCGGCGCGGACGTCAAAGCGGTGCAGCGGATGTTGGGCCATGCGTCGGCGACGATGACCCTAGACCTGTATGGCCACCTGTGGGATCGCGGTCTGGATGATGTCGCCGACCGCATGGAGGCGATGATGAGCAAGGGGAGTTCCAGCGCATCGGCGTAGAATGGTCGGTAGACTAGAGCGGCCCCGGCGGTGCTACCAACACCGTGCTCCGGGGCCTGACCCCTACAAAGGAGGGGCTGCCATGCAGCGTACCCATGAACTGTCCGAGATCGCCGCAGACTGCACCAGTATCGCCCAAGTGGTGCGCAAGCTGGGCTTGCCTGTCAATGGTGCTAACTACAAGCGCGTCGGTGACCAACTGCGCGCCGATGGTGTTGACACCTCGCACTTCACATCACGGCATGGGTCTAGCGCTGGCAGGCCTGCAGCTGACGTGCTGGTAGTTCGCCAGCGAGGGCGAGAGCGTGCGGTCACGCTCCGTCGCGCTATGCGCGAGGTCGGGGTGCCGTATGTCTGTGCATTGTGCTCGCAGGCGCCCCACTGGAACGGGTTGGAGTTGACGCTCCAAGTCGACCATGTCAATGGAGATTACCTGGACTGTCGGATCGACAACCTCAGGTTCCTGTGCCCCAACTGTCACACGCAGACGGACACCTATGGTCGGCGGCTGCGGCCCGTTCGGCCAGCTAAGGGGTTCATGACGCCAGAGCGAGCGGCAGCCGTCAGGGAGGCGTGGAAGCTCCGCAAGGCTGGCGACAGTAGTATCACGGCGCGGGGCCTCGCCGAACAGTATGGGGTGAGCAAGTCAACCATCTACCACATCGTCGAAGGACGAAAGTGGACGGCTTGATCGCTGGTGGGCGTCGAACCTAATCCATACCCAATCCGATACCTGGGGCGCTGACTAGGCGTGGGGCCTGCTTTGGGAGCAGGAGACCGCAGGTTCGAGTCCTGTCGCCCCGACCCTGTTCACCCTTGTCACAACGTTTTGTGCAGTGGGTATGGCCTTATCCAGAGCACGATGAACGGCTCTGGTGATTTCTCCACGGCCGCTGTGACAAGGGGAGATCTGCTCGACTGAGCGAATGTCTTGACGGACTCGGTACGGAACAGTTCGGGCTGGCGCGTTGAAGACCCGACAGAACGGTTCACGATCGGCCCCACGACAAACGGCGCACCCCGAGGAATGCGCCGTCGCCGTGGAGACGTGGAGAGATCAGGCCTGCTGATCAACATGACGGTTGGTAGCTGAAATCGATTTGAACAGGGCCACCATGAGCCCGACGAGGCCGACAGAAAGGCCAATGTGCCCGAGGCCGGCCATGCCGGAGATGGCAGGGGAGACGTCAGTGCTGCCATTGACCTGCATGATGCCGTGCACCACGAGCATCGCGATGGTCAGCAGGAGACCGAGGTTGAATCCCCAGAAATAGGTGGCGAAGGCGCCCCGGTGTGCCGACAGGGTGAAAGCTCGCTCCAGGAGCAGCACGATGAGGGTCAGTATGAAGCCCAGCGCCAGGCTGTGGGTGTGCACCACCTTGAGCTGGGTCCAGCCGGTGAAATCGTGGGCCTTGGTGAACTCGCGGTAGAACACTCCGCCGACCAGGCCAATGACCAACCAGGTCGCCGCGCAGGTTGCAAGCTTCTTCAACGGTGTCATGAGGCCATCACATCATGGGAATCAGCTGTGGACATGGTCCGAAAGGTTGATATCTGGGTGACGAGCGGACGAGTTCAGGACGTTCCGACCTACCGTGCCACGACGGATGTGACGTCAACGGTCAATCCATGTATGCTGTCGGGGTCCCGTTGGGGACATGCGGATGTAGCTCAATGGTAGAGCCCCAGTCTTCCAAACTGGCTACGCGGGTTCGATTCCCGTCATCCGCTCGCTGATCGCCCCGAGCTGTCTGGCTCGGGGCAAATTTCTTTTGTCAGCACGAGGCTCCCCGCATCAGCTCCATGACGACCTGATGGCTGCGTTCCAGACTCGGCAGCGGCAGGAATTCGCATCGGGAATGGAAATTGTGGGCGCCGGTGAAGAAATTCGGGGTGAAGATGCCTTGGGTGGACAGCCAGGAGCCGTCGGTCCCACCACGCATTGACCGGTGGATGGGCTCGACTCCCACGGTCGACATGGCTTCGAGCAATCGTTGGGCAGCGATCGCGTTGTCGGGGGTCTTGGAGTCCTCGAGATTGGCATAGACGTCCTCGAAGGTGACGTCGATCCGCGCCCGAGGATGAGCTGCGCGCACCTGCTCGACGACATGTCGAATCCCGTCCTTGCGCTCCTCGAAACGGGCGCGGTCGTGGTCACGGATGTTCAGATCAACTGTCGTCGCCGACTGGTCGCCGTGGATGGCGTCGACCCAGATGTAGCCCTCGCGGTCCTTGGTGCACTCCGGAGTCTGGGCCGGGTCGAACCTCCCGATGAGGTCGTGGGCAACGAGGATGGGATTGACCAGAACGCCAAATGCGCTCATCGGATGGGCTGCAACTCCCTCGATCACCACCGTCGCGTAGGCGGCGTTGAAGGTGGCCTCGACCACCTCACCGAGCTCGCAGCAGTCCAGGGTGTACGCCCAGTCGACCGGGAATCGCTCGAGGTCCATCGTCCGTACTCCGCGCAGTCCGATCTCCTCATCGGGTACGAAGGAGAGGTACACCTCCGGATGGGGCCGCGGATCGGCCATCAATGTGACGACAGCCTCCATCACCGACGCCACACCAGCCTTGTCGTCGGCCCCCAGCACGCTGGTTCCGTCGGTCACCAGGATGCGTTGGCCCACGTAGGCGTCGATCTCTGGGTGTTCCTCACGGCGGATCCACTGGTCACCACCCAGGTGGATGTCCCCACCGGTGTGTTCGATGATCCGGGCGTGGACGTCTGGGCTGAGGCCGGAGTCGGCGGTGTCGAGGTGGGTGCAAAAGCCGATTGTCGGCGCCTTCGTGCCATCAGGCAGGGTTGATGGGATCCGTGCCGTCAGCACGCAGGTGTCGCTGAGATGAATGTTCTCGACCCCGGCATCCTCGAGTTCCACGGCCAGCAACCGCGCAAACTCCCACTGCCCCGGCGATGAGGGAACGACGGTGGCGGAGGCGTCACTCTGACTGGATATTGCGCTGTAGCGCAGGAAACGAGTGGCGAGAGCGTCCTGGAGTTCGATGGATGCAGTGGTCACGGCGGGCTTCCTCTCATGGACGAATGCACGGACGAATCATCATCGGGATCATTCCAGAATCTGCGTGCGGCCGAGGGGAATAGTCGGCATGGGCGTGGTGACACTGGAAAAACGCGGGTAGCGGACCATCAGATCAACTCGAAGGCGTCTCATTGGCTCGCATGCCACCACATCGCTAGAATCGGATGGAATGTGTGTTCCCTGAAACGGGGACGACAGAATCGGAACCACAGGAGAAACTTCGTGCCCAGCACCCTTGAGAAGCTCAGCACCAACCGTGTGAAGCTCACGATCGAGATGCCCTTCGATGAACTGAAGCCCAGCCTTGACAAGGCCTACAAGGACATTGCCGCCCAGGTGAATGTCCCCGGCTTCCGCAAGGGAAAGGTGCCAGCTCCGGTCATCGACCAGCGTTTCGGCCGCGGAGTCGTCCTTCAGGAGGCCATCAACGACGCGCTGCCTGCCGCTTACGGCAAGGCCGTCGAGGAGAACAAGGTCGTTCCCCTTGGTCAGCCCGAGATCGAGGTGACCAAGCTGGAGGACGGCGAGGTCGTCGAGTTCACCGCAGAGGTGGACGTCCGTCCTGAGTTCGACCTGCCTGATCTCTCCGCCATCTCCGTCGAGGTGCCCGCCGTCGAGGTGCCTGACGAGGACGTCGACGAGCGCGTCGAGACCCTGCGCCAGCGTTTCGCCACCAACACTGAGGTCGAGCGCGCTGCCGCCAAGGATGACCTCGTCACCATCGACCTGGCCGGCACCCGCGACGGTGAGGCCCTGGAGGACGCCACCGCTTCCGGCGTCACTTACAAGGTCGGCTCCGAGGGCATGCTCGAGGGACTCGACGAGGCGGTCACCGGTCTGAAGGCCGGCGAGTCCGCTGACTTCCACTCCACTCTCGTCGGTGGCCCGCTGCGCGGTCAGGAGGCCGACATCAAGGTCACCGTCACCAAGATCTGCGAGCAGGAGCTCCCGGTCGTTGACGATGACTTCGCCCAGCTCGTCAGCCAGTTCGACACCGTCGATGAGATGCGTGCCGATCTGCGCACCGCCCTCGAGAATATGGCCCGTCTGGATCAGGCTGCCGACGCTCGCGACAAGGTCCTCGAGGAGGTCATCTCCAAGATTGACATCGAGCTGCCGACCGCCCTCGTCGACGCCGAGCTTGAGGCCCGTCGTCAGCAGGTCAGCCAGCAGCTGACCCAGGCTGGTATGACGGTCGAGGAGTATCTCGAGGAGTCCGAGGAGGAGGCCGACAACGCCGACGACTTCTGGGCTGAGATCGAGAAGCGCTCCCTCGACGCCCTCAAGGCTCAGGTCGTCCTCGACAAGATGGCTGACGACGACGAGATCGGCGTCGAGCAGAATGAGCTGACCGAACTGCTCTTCCGCAAGGCTCAGCAGAACGGAACCTCCCCTGAGGAGGAGGCCCAGCACATGATGCAGCACAACCACCTGCCCGATTGGATGCAGGAGATCCGTCGTGGCAAGGCTCTGGCCTCGATGGTCGGTACTGCCACCGTCAAGGACTCGAAGGGTGAGGCCCTCGAGCTCGACCGCATCCAGCCCGACGGCACCATTGCCGACAAGCCGGCGGAGACCGAGAACTCCGACGAGGAGGCCGAAGGTAAGGCTGAGGCTTCCGCTGAGGAGGCCAAGGCCGAGAAGAAGTCCGCTGCCAAGAAGCCCACTGCGAAGAAGGCTCCGGCCAAGAAGCCCGCTGCCAAGAAGACGACCTCCAAGAAGCCCGCCGATAAGGACAAGGCTGACGAGAAGCCTGCTGCCAAGAAGTCGGCCGCCAAGAAGTCGACTGCGGCCAAGTCGACCAAGTCGGCGGCCAAGGAGGACAAGTCTGAGTGACGATCCGGGACGGCAGTCCCCTAGGATCGACATGATCCGTTGATGACCGGCGTCGTGCGGGTTTTCCGCGCGGCGCCGGCTTCACGTCAACCTGAGGAAGTCCGATGAGCAAACGCCCCTCACGCACCCCACGGCCTCGACGCCGGATCTCCGTTGCTCCCGCCACCCGTCAGTTGCGCAATGTGCGCCAGATGGTGGCCGACGACATCGCGGTGGCCCGTGCTGTCGAGCGCGGCGAGGTCGAGACCGACGAAGCAACGCTCGAGGAGCAGCCGACCCATGGCGCGACGAGCGCCAAGATGGCGGCTGAGTCCGGTCTTCAGCCTCAGCCCAAGGACGAGGAGAAGGCCAAGGCTGCGTCCAGCAAGCACGGTTTGCCCAAGGTCACGATCGTCCTTCTCACCCTGGCTGCAGCGTGGCTAGGACTGAGCTTCCTCCACGAACTCTCCAGCGTCATTGCGCCGCTGTTCTTCGCTCTGAACCTGCTCATCACGGCCTACCCGATCCACACCTGGCTCGTGAAGCACAAGTGCCCGAGGTGGATTTCCGCCACATCAGCCGGCACCGTCGTCGTCATCGTGTTGGCAGCGGGATTGGCTGGAATGGTGTGGTCGGTCGCGGCCATGATCAACCAGTTGCAGAGCTACATCCCGCAGATGGAGAAGACCTACACCCAGCTGTTGAACTGGTCGACGCAGCTCGGCTACTCCCAAGAGGTCATCACCGAGAAACTCAAGAAGATTGATCCTCAGCAGGTGATGTCGGTCGTGACATCCTTGGCCTCGGACACCACGAGTGTGGTGACGATGATCGTCGTCATCCTGACGGGCGTGATCTTCATGGTCATGGACACCCCGCAGATGCACGATCGTCTTCGTCTGGCTGGTAAGCGGAAACCCGACGTCGTCATCGCCCTCGAGTCCTTTGCCAGCGGTATTCGCAAGTACTGGCTCGTCACGACGGTGTTCGGTCTCATCGTTGCGCTCTTCGACTGGGCGGCCCTGCTCATCATCGGTGTCCCTCTTGCCGGGGTGTGGGCGTTGTTCAGCTTCCTGACGAACTACATCCCGAACATCGGCTTCATCATCGGTGTCATCCCGCCGGCCCTGCTGGCTCTCTTCGGCGACGGTTGGGTTGCGGCACTTGCTGTGATCATCGCTTACTCCGTGCTCAACTTCGTCATCCAGTCCATCATTCAGCCGAAGTTCGCGGGTGACGCCGTCGGCCTGACTCCGACGATGTCCTTCGTCTCCCTGTTGTTGTGGGGCTGGGTCTTCGGTGCGCTGGGAACCCTCATCGCTCTACCGTGTTCGCTGCTCGTCAAGGCGACCCTCATCGACCACGACCCGGGCGCCCGGTGGGCCAATGCCCTCATCTCCTCCCGACCTACTGAGGGTCTTGAGGACAACCCGGACGAGGAGCATGCCGACCTCGTCGAGGACCGCTGAACGCGAAAGCCCCTGGAACTGTCGTTCCCACAAGGTAGGTTCAGAATCGTGAATCACAACACTTCGATCACTTCCCAGGGCATGCCCGCCATGGCCGGCCCCGAGACCGGCGGTGCCGGGATGACCGACAACGTCTACCAGTCGCTGCTGCGCAACCGCATCGTCTTCCTTGGGTCCGAGGTCAAGGACGAGAATGCCAACGCGCTGTGCGCCCAGATGTTGCTGCTCAACGCCGAGGATCCCGAGGCTGACATCTACCTGTACATCAACTCCCCGGGTGGCTCGGTCACCGGCGGAATGGCGATCTACGACACCATGCAGTGGATCTCCAACGATGTCGCCACGGTGACGATGGGTATGGCTGCCTCGATGGGCCAGTTCCTGCTGACTGCCGGTACCCCCGGCAAGAGGTACGCCCTGCCGCATGCCAAGATCCTCATGCATCAGCCGTTGGGTGGCGTCGGCGGTACCGCCACGGAGATCGCCATCAACGCCAAGATGCTCAAGGACACCAAGCGGGAGCTCTCCCAGCTCAATGCCGATCACTCCGGCCACACCCTGGAGCAAATCCTCGAGGACTCCGACCGTGACCACTGGTTCACCGCTCAGGAGGCTCTTGAGTACGGGCTCATCGACCACGTCTACAGCAACGCGTCGCAGCTCCGCGGCGACGCCCCCAATCAGTGAGGTGACCATGGGATTCAACGCCTTTGACAGGAGTCGGCTGGCCGCCTTGAACGCCGAGCAGGCCGAGCAGGCTGCTCCCGGTGGGCTGGCCCCGGCAGGTCCGCGCAACGACTACTACATCCCGCAGTGGGAGGAGCGCACCTCTTACGGCGTGCGTCGTGTCGACCCATACACCAAGCTGTTCGAGGACCGCATCATCTTCCTCGGCACCCCGGTGACCGACGACATCGCCAATGCCGTGATGGCTCAGCTGCTGTGCCTGCAGTCGATGGATGCCGATCGCCAGATCAGCATGTACATCAACTCGCCCGGTGGCTCCTTCACCGCGATGACGGCGATCTACGACACCATGAACTACGTGCGTCCCGATGTTCAGACGATCTGTCTGGGTATGGCGGCCTCGGCTGCGGCCGTGTTGCTGGCGGCCGGGGCGAAGGGACAGCGTCTGTCCCTGCCGAACTCGACCATTCTCATCCATCAGCCGGCGATGGGTCAGGCCACCTATGGCCAGGCCACCGACATCGAGATCCTGGACGACGAGATTCAGCGCATCCGCAAGCTCATGGAGGGCATGTTGGCTGATGCGACCGGTCAGAGCGTTGAGCAGGTGTCCAAGGACATCGACCGCGACAAGTACCTGACCGCCCAGGGCGCCAAGGAGTACGGCCTGATCGACGACGTTCTCACCTCTCTGTGAGGTTGCCGGACGAGTTCTCGTCCGGCGCGTGGTGGCCCTCGAGTCTCGAGGGCCACTGCAGGGTTCCTTGTCGTCACCCAACACGGGGAGGCGACAACGACGGGGTAGATACCGTCCACGGCTATGGTGGACGGCGCACAGCTCGGGGAACGAACGCCCGGAGGGGCGTGACGATGTTGGCCTGCCGACAAGGAGGAGAGCCGGATGGCGCGGATTGGTGAGAGCGGGGACCTCTTCAAGTGTTCCTTCTGCGGAAAGAGCCAGAAGCAGGTCAAGAAGCTCATCGCTGGCCCCGGGGTTTACATCTGTGACGAGTGCATCGATCTGTGCAACGAGATCATCGAGGAGGAGTTCTCCTCCTCTGAGGAGGTCGGTGGCCTCGACGAGCTGCCCCGTCCTCGTGAACTGTGTGAGTTCCTTGACGCGTGGGTGATCGGGCAGGAGGAGGCCAAGCGCACCCTCTCGGTGGCTGTCTACAACCACTACAAGCGAATTCAGTCCGAGGTCGACGTGCCGCACGCCCGCCGCGCCGAGGACGATGGGGTGGAGCTCGGCAAGTCGAATATCCTCATGCTCGGGCCGACGGGTTGCGGCAAGACCTATCTCGCCCAGACGATGGCTCGTCAGCTCAACGTTCCCTTCGCGATGGCTGATGCCACGGCTCTGACCGAGGCCGGCTACGTCGGTGAGGACGTCGAGAACATCCTGCTCAAACTGCTCCAGGCCGCTGACTTCGACGTCAAGCGTGCCGAGCGGGGAATCATCTACATCGACGAGATCGACAAGGTGGCTCGCAAGTCGGAGAATCCGTCGATCACTCGTGACGTCTCTGGTGAGGGGGTCCAGCAGGCTCTGCTGAAGATCCTCGAGGGGACGGTCGCCTCGGTGCCTCCTCAAGGCGGACGCAAGCATCCCCAGCAGGACTTCATCCAGATCGACACCACCAACATCCTCTTCATCGTGGGCGGCGCCTTCGCTGGTCTGGAAGACATCATCACGAAGCGGATCGGCACCCGTCCGCTCGGGTTCAACAACGATCCAGGAGTTCGCGACGTCATCGAAGGGCCGGAGGCCTTGAGCCTGGTCCGCCCGGAGGACCTTCACGAGTTCGGGCTCATCCCGGAGTTCATCGGTCGGCTGCCCATGGTCACGGCCGTTCATCCGCTGGATCGCCACGCCTTGGTGCGTATCCTCACCGAACCGCGCAACGCCCTGACCCGTCAGTTCGAGAAGCTCTTCGAACTCGACGGCGTCGAGTTGACCTTCACCGACAGCGCCCTGGAAGCGATAGCCGACAAGGCCGTGGCCCGGGGGACCGGTGCTCGCGGTCTGCGGGCCATCATCGAGGAGACCCTCATGGACGTCATGTTCGACGTACCCTCCCGTGATGACGTCGCTCGCGTTGTCGTGACCCGCGAGGCCGTCACGGGGGAGGGGAAGTGCCAGTACCTGTCCGCACCGAGCTTGGCGCACGGGCGAGGACGGTTGTCGGCCTGACCTCAGTGCTCGTCGAGAACCTCGGCAAGCAGCTTGTCAGCCCGTTTTTGCAGGTTCGAGACGGACTTGCGGCGTTCCTTGCCGCGTTGCACCTTGACCAGCGGAATGCGGGACGCGATGTCGTTGGCCTCGTCGCGCCATTCCTGGGCCTTGGAGCTGGGCGAGCGGTCGGCATACTCCAGCACGCGATCCACGGTGAGCTGTACCCGTCCCAGCGCCGTCTTCGAGGTCGCCGACTTACGGGCCTTGTCGTAGCCTGATTTCGCCCATGCCTCGGCACGGCCGTCCGTGTTGATGGAATCCCACAGATCCTTGGCCAGCGGTGTTCCGGCGGCTATGGCCGTCTTGACGAGCTTCGACTTCGCGGACTTTCGCGTACCTGCCACGGGGGTTACTCCTCCTGTTGCTTTCCTGACAAAACGGTACCCTGACACCTATGGCAACCGGATATCTGCGATACCCCGATGTCCACGGTGACCTCGTGGTTTTCACTGCTGACAACGACTTGTGGTTGGTCCCCGTCCTTGGAGGACGGGCAAGTCGGCTCACCAGCGATCACGTCATGGTCCGTAATCCTCGTTTCAGTCCGAATGGCACGAAGATTGCGTGGACCTCTTACCTGGGTCAGCGACCCGAAGTCTTCGTCATCGACCTGGCCACGGGCGATCAGCGCCGGCTGACCTGGCTGGGAGCTGCTCGCAACCTCGTGGTGGGATGGCAGGACGACGAGCACGTGGTGTTCTCGTCTCCGCATCAGACCAATGACATCGGTCTGTCCTGGCTGTACACGGTCTCCCTGAACGGCCACGTCGAGCGTCTTGGATACGGGCCAGGAATGGACCTGGCCGTGAACTCGGACGGTGCCGTCGCCGTCGTCACCCCGAACTCCGGAGACTGCTCGCGCTGGAAGCGCTATCGCGGTGGCACTGCCGCCCAGATCTGGCTGCGTCCTGCCGGGGCGGGCAGCTTCCTGCGCGTGCTGCGGGACGGCAACGACGACCACGACGGTCGCTACGCCGCCGCTGGACGTTACGGAGTTGGCTGGGTCGACGGTCGACTCCTCTTCAGTTCCGACATGAGTGAAGACGACTGCCCGCGCTCCCAGGCCCAGATCTGGTCGGTCGACGGTCGGGGCCATGACCTGCGTCAGCACACCCATCACAGCGAGGATCAGGGTTACGTTCGCGACCCTCGTACTGATGGAAGGACGATCGTCTACCACGCTCACGGTGCGCTCTGGGCAATGACCGGCCTCGACGCCGAGCCTCAGCGTCTCGAGATCGATCTTGGTGTCGGAGCGCCCCAGCGTGTTCCACTGGACCCCACCGACCGTCTGGAGGCCGTCGTCTCCGACCACGGCGGCGACGGATCCCTGCTGGAGTGGCGGGGAGCTGCCTACTTCCTCACCCACCGTTCCGGCCCGGCTCGAGCCCTTTCGGCAGCAGACGGGGTCAGGATCCGTGAGCCGCGCGTTCTTGGCCAGACTGGTCAGGGGGTGTGGGCCAGCGACGTCGAGGGAGAGGACTGCCTCGAGATCGCCAATCTCGACGGCACCGGCGATGTCCATCGTGTGGCGCAGGGACAGATCGGTCGTGTACTGCACATGGCACCAGCCCCCGATGGTACGAAGGTCGCCCTCGTCAGCCATGACGGTCGCATCCTCATCGTCACCATGGCCGACGATGCCGTCCGCCAGATTGCGAATTCCCCGGAGGGCGAGGCCAGCGGTCTGGTGTGGTCCCCGGACTCGCGCTATCTGGTGTGGCGTTCACCGGTTGCCTCCGGAGACGCCATGATCGGTCAGATTCGTTGCTGGGACGAACAGGGGATGGGGGAGTCCTTCGCCCTCACTCGCGGTGCATTCGACGACTCATGCCCGGTCTTCACCGCCGACGGCAAGTACCTCGTCATGCTCTCGGCGCGCACCTTTGACCCGAACTACGACGGCCAGACCTTTGACCTGTCCTTCGGACACACCCAGCGTCCGTGGTTGGTTCCGCTGAGCGCCACCGAGGTGTCCCCCTTCGGTCCGTCCTCCCAGGGATGGCAGATCAGCGAGGTCCAGGACGCCAAGGCCAAGGCCACCGCTGAGGCTGGCAATGACGACGACAAGACTCCCGAGGTCGTCTGCAACCTCACCGCTGATGGCTTCGAGGAGAGGATGGTGCCCTTCCCGGTGCCCTCGGGCTCCTACCGCGGACTGGCGGCGGTCAAGGATGGCCTGGTCTGGATCGAGATCGCCGATCGCGGTGGCGAACTCGGAGCTACTCGTGCTGGTGTCAGCGGGGAAGTCCCCAGCGACGTGTTGTGGCACTACAACCTCGTCAACCGTCACCTCGACAAACTCTGCGAGCACGTCGACTCCTACTCGGTCTCCGGCGACGGGGAGCGTCTGGTGGTGCATTACAAGGATGACGTCATCGTCGTTCCCTCCTCCCACAAGGTGGACGACGACGACCCGGCGTACATTCGCGTCGACCTGTCCCGGCTGCGTCGAACCATTGATCCGCGTGCCGAGTGGCGTCAGATGTTCGACGAGAATGGCCGCCTGATGGCCAGCCACTACTGGCGTGAGGACATGAACGGCGTCGACTGGGCCGGCGTGCTGAATCGGTACCGTCCGCTCGTTGATCTGTGCCATGCCGTCGACGACCTCCACGACATCCTGTGGGAGACCGTCGCGGAGCTCAACACCTCGCACTCCTACGTCTCTGCAGCGGGGGCTTCCGGTGATCCCGACATGCGTGCGGGTCTGCTGGGCGCGGACGTCAGCAGCGAGGGCGATGGGGCCAGGGTCGTCCGCGTCGTTCCCGGCGAGTCCTCGGACCCGCGCGCCTGGTCCCCGTTGCGGGCAGCTGGGGTCGCAGTGGCCGACGGTGACGTCGTCGTCGCGGTGGATGGCCGCAAGGTTGGCGTTGACGGCACCCTTGGCGAGCTCCTGGAGGGATCCGCCGGACGGGTCGTCGAGCTGATGGTACGCCGGGGTGAGGATCAGCGGCAGGTCGCCGTCGTGCCGATGGCCGACGAGGCCCCGCTGCGCTACCACGACTGGGTGGCGTCTCGTCGCCGCTATGTCGAGGAGCGCTCGGGCGGACGACTCGGCTACCTGCACGTGCCGGACATGGTGTCCGACGGCTGGGCCGAGCTGCACCGTCAGATCAACGAGGCGACCAGCCATGAGGGCGTCATCACCGACGTGAGGTTCAACCACGGTGGTCACACCTCCCAGCTGGTCGTCGAGAGGTTGGCTCGCAAGGTCGTCGGATGGGACTTCAGCCGTTGGTGCGAGAGCCCTACCACTTATCCGCAGAACGCGGTGCGCGGACCGATCGTCATGGTCACCAACCAGTGGGCCGGGTCCGACGGTGACATCGTCTCTGCCGCGACCCAGACCATGGGATACGCCAAGGTCATTGGTGAGAGGTCGTGGGGAGGCGTCATTGGAATCGACGGCCGGTTCGATCTGGTCGACGGTACCGGTGTCACTCAGCCCAGGTACGCCGGCTGGTACGGCAACTACGGCTGGGGAGTGGAGAACCACGGCGTCGACCCCGACATCGTCGTGACCGTCTCCCCGGAGGATTGGGAGTCCGAGAAGGACGTCCAACTCGACGCGGCCATTGCCGAGTGTCTGCGGCAACTCGACGAGAAGCCGGCTTCGACGCCGCCCGAGTTCCCCGGACCGGTCTTCGGCTGATCATCTCAACGCACTTCGGCCCCCGCACTTGAGCAGGTGCGGGGGCCGAGTCGTGCTCCAGGCGTGCGAACAGGCGGTGCGTGCGGCCAGTAAGGGAACTCGCGGCAAACCTCCCGTAGTTACCGCGTTCGGATTCCGACACCCGCGATGACCGGAGGAACAGGTCAGGGGAGGCGGTGGCGGACCGCATGCCAGGATCAGGACAGGTTCGGGTCTGCCGGTCGACGCGGCTCTTGCGCACATTCGCGCCCGAGGAGGCCGTCCGGGTGACGATCGGGGCCAGACCATGCGAGAGCACCACGGCCGTGATGAGGTTCGGCATCGGAAGCCGGGGTGCTGTTCCATGGCGTCGCGGCGCAGGCCATGACGGCGCACCGGCAGATTCTGGGGCCGAGGCGCCAGTGTGGCCCTGAGACGCAAAAACGACGATCGCCGGCGCCAAGATGGCACCGGCGATCGTCCATGGGATCACTTCTTGCGCTTGGCCGGGGGCTCACCCAGCTCAGCGTCGAGACTCAACTCTTCGCCGCCCTCGACGAAGGTGAAGGACTCAGTCTTGGACACCTTGGCCAGATCCGATTTGACGGCTTCGAGGTTGGCGATGACCGACGCCGGGGCGCTGATTCGGGCCGAGAGGATCGGGGTGCGCATCGGCACCTTGTGGGTGGACTTCACACCGCGCAGCTCGATCAAGGCGGCCGAGACGTCAGTCATGAGGTCGACGTCACCGTCAGCCGGCACCTCGTCGGCGGTCGGCCAGGACGAAGTGTGCACCGATCCGTCCTTCCACCAGCTCCAGACCTCCTCGGTGACGAAGGGCAGGAACGGGGCGAACAGACGCAGCATGACGTCGAGTGCCAGACGCAGGGCCGTCCGGGCGCTCAGGGCACCGGCCTCGTCGGTCCCTTCGGAGTCGTAGGCGCGCTCCTTGACCAGCTCGAGGTAGTCGTCGCAGAAGGTCCAGAAGAACTGCTCGGACACCTCAAGGGCGGCGGTGTAGTTGAACTTGTCGAAGGCATCAGTGGCCTCCACGACGAGTTGGCGCAGCCCGGCGAGCATCGACAGGTCGGCCGGGTTGGTGATGTCGGAGACCTGACCGCCCTCACCGAATCCGAGGACGAACTTTGAAGCGTTGAGGATCTTCATGGCTAGACGGCGACCGACCTTCATCTGGGCCTTGTCGAAGGGGGAGTCCATACCGGGCCGGGCCATGGCAGCACGCCAGCGCACGGCGTCGGCACCGAACTCCTCGATGATCTCGGTCGGGACGACGGTGTTGCCCTTCGACTTCGACATCTTCTTGCGGTCAGGGTCGGTGACGAAGCCAGAGATAGCGGCACGCTTCCACGGCAGGACGCCGTTCTCCAGATGCGCGCGCACCACCCGCGAGAACACCCAGGTACGAATGATGTCGTGAGCCTCGGGCGCGAAGTCCATCGGGAAGGTCTTGGCGAACAGGTCGGCGTCGCGCTCCCAGCCAGTGACGATCTGGGGGGTCAGGGAGGAGGTGGCCCAGGTGTCCATGACGTCCGGGTCTCCGATGAAGCCGCCAGCAACGCCACGCTGGGACTCCTCGTAGCCGGCCGGTGCCTGGGAGGCCGGGTCGACTGGCAGGGCCGACTCCTCGGGCAACAGCGGGTGGTCGTAATCGGGCTCGCCGTCGGCGTTCAGCGGGTACCAGACCGGGAAAGGAACACCGAAGAAACGCTGACGGCTGATGAGCCAGTCGCCGTTGAGGCCCTCGACCCAGTTCTCGTACCGGTGACGCATGTGCTCGGGCACCCATTCGAGTTCCCGGCCACGCTCCAGCAGCGCCTCGCGCAGGCCGGCGTCACGTCCGCCGTTGCGGATGTACCACTGACGGGTGCCGATGATCTCCAGCGGCTTGTCGCCCTTCTCGTAGAAGTTCGCCTTGCGCTGGGTGGGCTTGGGCTCACCGTCCATCTCGCCAGACTCCACCAGGGCCTCGACGACGAGCTTGCGGGCGGTGAAGGTGGTCTTGCCGGCAATGGCCTCGTACCTGTCGGCGGAGCCGGCGTCGATGATCCACTGCGGGGTCTCACCGAGGACACGTCCGTCGCGACCAATGATGGTACGAGTCGGCAGCTGCAGCTCACGCCACCACTGGACGTCAGTGAGGTCACCGAAGGTACAGCACATGGCGATACCGGCGCCCTTGTCCATCTCGGCGGCGGTGTGAGCCAGGACCGGGACCTCGACCCCGTACAGCGGAGTGGTGACGGTGGTGCCGAAGAGGTGCTGGTAGCGCTCGTCATCGGGGTGGGCGATGAGGGCACAACAGGCGGCGAGCAGCTCGGGTCGGGTGGTCTCGATGAAGACGTCACCGTGACCGTCGGTGCGGTGGAAGGCCAGCCGGTGGTAGGCGCCGGGGTAGTCGCGGGCCTCGAGCTCGGCCTGGGCGACGGCCGTGGAGAAGGTGACGTCCCACAGGGTCGGGGCGTCGTTCATGTACGCCTCGCCGCGCGACAGATTGCGCAGGAAGGCCAGCTGGGCGATCCGCTGGGACTCCGGGGAAATCGTCGTGTAGAGCTGGTTCCAGTCCACCGACAGACCGACCGAACGCCACAGGTCCTGGAAGGTCTTCTCGTCGACGGCAGTCAGCTCGACGCACAGCTCGACGAAGTTCCGACGGCTGATTGCGACCTGATGCTTGGGGTCGGGCTTGGCCGGCGGAGTGAAGTCCGGGTCATAGGGGAGCGAGGGATCGCAGCGCACACCGTAGTAGTTCTGTACGCGTCGCTCGGTCGGAAGACCGTTGTCGTCCCAACCCATCGGGTAGAAGACCTTCTTGCCGCGCATCCGCTGGTAGCGGGCGACGGTGTCGGTGTGGGTGTAGGAGAAGACGTGACCCGGGTGCAGGTGTCCGGAGACGGTGGGAGGTGGGGTGTCGATCGAGAACACCTGGTCACGGGAGTCCACCGCGGTGGCGTCGAAGGCGTAAAGCTGCTGGTCCTCCCAGACCTGACCCCACTTGTTCTCGAGGCCCTCGAGGACCGGCTTGTCAGGTACGACGCCACGCGTCGGGGACGTAGCGGATGAGGGCGCAGAGGTCTGTGAGGTCATGTTCCAAACTCTAATGTTCGACTCGGACAGGTTGCCAGGCGAGCGGCGTTCGCCACCCGCCTGGATTTGGGCTGGTCAACCGGCCGCCGGGAGCCAGCGGCCGGTCACAATCAGTGGGCCTTCTTGATGGCCTTGAGGAGTTCGTCGGCAGAGGGGACGGCCTGGAAAACTCCCCAGCTCTCCCACGGCTTGCCGTCAACGAGGAAGGTCGGGGTACCAGCGCTGCCGAACTTCTGCAGCTCCTGAAGGCCCTGGTCACTGCCATTCTTGACGAATTGCTCGGTCTGCTTGTTGTCGTAGACCCGCTGGAAGGTCGTCAGATCCTTGCCGGTGATTCCGGCCTCGGAGGCGAACTCCTTGCGCAGCTGCTCGTCGGTGTAGCCGACGCCCTCCTCCTTGGGCTGATGGGAGTAGACGACGTCGTGGTAGGCCTCGTACTTACCGACGACATCGGCCGCAGCCGCCGCCATCGCGGCGCGGGACGAGGAGTCGTTGCGCAGGTTGCGATCCAGGAAGGTCAGGGTGTGGTACTGCAGCTTGATCTCGCCCTTGGAGGACAGATCATTGAGCGGCTTGCCGAGCAGATCCTCGGCTCCCTTGCAGGCCGGGCACTGGTAGTCCTGGAAGACCGTCACCGTCGGAACGCCGTCCTTCGCCTTGTCCTTGTTCAAGGTGTAGACGCCGTCCTTGGTGGCTGAGGGAGGAGTGATCTGGCCGGTGGTCGGCACGTCGTCGGACTTGTGGTTGAGCCCAAGGACGACAGCGACGACTACGGCCGCCACAATGACGACTCCAGCAATGACGCCGATGATCCGACGACGTTTCTTCGCTGATTCCTGGGCCTCTTGCTGGGCGCGCAGGGCATCCCGCTTCGAGGTGCTGGCGGTTGACTTCTTGTCAGCCATCGGTTGAGGTCCCCTCATGCAATCAATGATGTGTCGCACATGATGGTAGCCGGTCGGCCAACCACCGCCGTATCCCGCTCGCGTATCAGCTGTTGATCCAGCGGTCCACGCACAGGGCGGTGCGGGGGCGCACGACCAGCCAGACGCCGCACAGCGCAAGGCCGAGATCACGCAGGATGTCCAGGGCATAGGTGCGCTGGGTGTGGGCCCAGCTGCGTTCGACGGGCCCACCGTTTCCGAAGCAACCGCAGTCCAGGGAGATGTGGCGAGCCCACACCGACGAGATACCGATGATGAAGACGACCATGGCCAGGGTCCCGAGCAGCCCGGACCACCGCGTCGCAATGCCGAACACGAGCATCAGTCCGACGATGATCTCAAGGACCGGCATCGCCCAGCCCACGACGGGGGCGAAGTCCCACGGAACGATCTGGTACGTGCGAACTGACCAGATGGTCGAGTCGATGTCGGTCGCCTTGATGATCCCTGCGACCAGAAGAGTGCCACCGAGGATGATCCGGGCCAGAAAGCCCACCCAGTCACGGACCTTGGCGGATCGCGACGACGGCTGAGAGTCCATGGCTGCCATCCTAGTTGGGTTCCCTGGCCGCGATCTGTGGGTCATCCGCCCTGCGGACGGCGAATTGCCGTCGGCGTGGGCGATCAGATGTCCGCATTGGTACCGAAGGTCACTTGGCCGCGTCGATGGCCTTGAGGAGCTCGTCGGGAGTGGTGTTGTTGCCGAGCTGCTCCCACCCCTCCCGCAGCTTGTCGTTAACCGCGAAGGCTGGAGTTCCAGGAACATCGAGGTCTTGCATCTTGTGAAGGCCCTTGTCATTGGCCTCGTTGACGAATTGTTCGGTCTGACGGGTGTCATAGATGTGCTGGAACCGGGTGAGGTTCGCACCGGTGATTCCGGCCTCGGAGGCGAATTCCTCGCGCAACTGGTCGTCTGTGTAGCCGACGCCCTCCTCCTTGGGCTGATGGGAGTAGACGGCATCGTGGTAGGCCTCGTACTTACCGACGACGTCTGCTGCGGCGGCTGCCATCGCAGCGCGCTGAGAGTTCTCACCCTCGATTCTCTGGTCGAGGAAGGTCATGGTGTGGTATTGGAGCCTGATCTCTCCCCTGGTGGACAGCTCGTTGAGCTGCTTGCCCAACGCGTCCTCAACGGCCTTGCATTTGGGGCACTGGTAGTCTTGGTAGACCGTCACGGTGGGAGCGCCCTTCTTCACCTTGTCCGGGTTGAGGGTGTACACGCCGGTCTTGGTGGCCGAGGGTGGGGTGATCTGTGTTGACGAGGCGCTGCCGTCGGACTTGTGGTTGATGCCGAGGATGACAGCGAGAATGATGGCTGCCACGACGACGACCCCGACGATGACGGCGATGATCCGTCGACGCTTTTGGGCAGCTGCCTGAGCTTCCTGCTGGGCTCGCAGCGCAGCGCGTCTCGAAGTACTTGTCGGGGTCTTCTTGTTCGTCATCGGTCCGGGGGTCCTCTCACACATGGCCAGCTGACACCCTCGATGGTAGCCACCGCTCCCAGCGGCTGTCGGGATCGTCCCCGGGCGGGGCCAGCCAGGTGGGCGTCGGCGTCAGAGCGAGCAGTTGTACCGCGGCAACCCGATCGAGGCGTCGTGGTCGACCATCCAACTCGTCTCGATCGTGCCGTTGGCCCAGGTGGCCGGCAGGGAGTCATCCCCGGCGAAGACCTTCTCGACGGCGTCTGCCTTCTCCGACCCGCTGACGAGGAACCACACCCGCTTCGACCGATTGATGACCGGCATCGTCACCGAGAGACGGTCCGGCGGGGGCTTCGGAGCATCCGTGACGCCGACAGCCAGTGCGGTCGTCGTGGGATTGAAGGAAGGATGGCCCGGGAAGAGTGATGCGACGTGGCCGTCCGGGCCCATTCCGAGCAGACAGATGTCGAAGACCACGTCGCTGAGTTCCTGGGCGTAGGAGTAGGCGGCCTCGTCGGGATCGGCCTTGCCATCGGCGGCCGGCATGACGTGGGTCTTCGAGGGGTCCAGCCGGATGGCGGCCGACAGCAGAGGCAGGGCCTGCAGGGAGTTACGGTCGGGGTGGCCGGTGGGGATGAACCGATCGTCACCCCACCACACGTGCAACTGGTCCGGACGGATCTGGGTGCACTCGGGAACGTCACCCATCGCGGCATAGACGGTATTGGCGATCCGCCCCCCAGTCAGACACAGGTCGATGCGTTCCTGGTCGGCCTGCACCTTGACGATGGTCTGGACGAGACGGTGGGCAACGCCTTCAGCCAGTCCTTGGGCGGATCGGTATCGCATGAGTCGTCGGTTCGTCATCATTCATCCCCATCACTCGTCGACGAGACACGGCCAGCTCCGTCGTGAATCTCGGCCATGACAGCGGTGAAGACCTCATCGGAATCCAGGCGGCGAAGCTCCTCGCCGATGAGCATCTGAACCTCACGGCGGTCCAGGGCCACACCACGAGCAGGTTCACCCGGAATCCGGTAGACGGCATACCGACCGCTGCGGCGTCGAATCTCGATGTCGCCGCCGGATGTCGACATGACGATGGCCGAGATTCCGGGGGCATCCGTGGACACCCTCTCCACCGGAACACCGAGCTGGAGCCCCAACCAGGCTGCCAGCAGCATGGCCGGTGCGTTGTCGGCGGCCGATTCCACCCGGGCAGCCCTGACGGTGGCGGGATGCTGATCCAGAGCAGCGGCAGCCAGCGCTCGCCATCCCGTGGTGCGAGGCCAGCAGAGGTCAGAGTCGCCTGGCGACAGATGGGCGGCACGTCGTGCCAACGTCCTGCAGGGATCCTTGTCAGCGGCCGAATCAGTGATGCGGCGGTCAGCCAGGGCTCCGATGGGATCAGCGGCGAGATCGTCGGGACCCGAGAAGGGCCACCAAGCGATGACGGGGGAGTCCGGTAGTAGCAGCGGAAGGATGACCGAGGCCGGTCGCTTGGCCATGGCTCCGGAGAACCGCAGCACGATGACCTCTCCGGGAGTTCCCTCGCCAGCGTGTACCTCGGCGTCGAGCTTGTCCTTGCGGGAACGGGTCGTGACCACCATGAGAAGACGCGACGGGTGCTGACGAGCAGCGTCTCGGGCAGCATCGAAAGCGGCGTCGAAGTCGGAGGAATCGCAGACACAGATGAGGGTGTGAACCAATCCGGAACCGGACCCGACGGTGCGACGGGCCTCCACGATGGCGGCGCCGATCTTCGACGCGGTGGTGTCGTTGAGTGTGACGATCATGTCTCCTCCTCAGGGTCTGCGCCAGACGAAGCCGCCCCGGGCGATCATCTCGTCAGCTTCGGACGGACCCCAGCTGCCGGACGGATAGTCGCACGGGGGAGTGTCGGACTCTGCCCAGAAGTCGAGCACCGGATCGAGGATCTTCCACGCCAATTCGACCTCCTCGTGCTGGGGGAACAGCGGCGGATCGCCCAGCAGGACGTCGAGGATGAGCCGTTCGTAAGCCTCTGGGCTTGCCTCCGTGAAGGAAGATCCGTAGGCGAAGTCCATCGTGACGTCGCGGATCTCCATCTGGGTGCTCGGCACCTTGGCGCCGAAGCGCAGGGTGACTCCTTCATCGGGCTGAATTCGCAGGACGACGGCGTTGGTGCCCAGGGCCGCAGTGTCGGAGAACGGCAGGTGTGGGGCTCGTTGCAGGTTGAGGGCCACCTCGGTGACCCGTCTCGGCATCCGCTTGGCGGTGCGCAGGTAGAACGGCACTCCTGCCCACCGACGGTTGTCGATGGTCAGCCGGACGGCTGCGTAGGTCTCGGTGCGGGAGTGCGGATCGACGCCGTCCTCCTCGAGGTATCCGCGTACCCGTTCTCCTCCCTGACTACCGGCAACGTACTGCCCGCGGCAGGTCTGGGTGGCCATGTCCTCAGGGGGCTGGATGGCGGCCAGGACCTTGGTCTTCTCGGCACACAGCTGCTCGGCGTCGAAGCTCGTCGGCTCCTCCATGGCGGTCAGGGCCATGAGCTGTAGCAGGTGGTTCTGGATGACGTCACGGGCAGCCCCGATGCCGTCGTAGTACCCCGCTCGCCCCGCAATGCCGATGTCCTCAGCCATGGTGATCTGGACATGGGAGACGTAATGGTTGTTCCAGATGGGCTCGAAAATCTGGTTGGCGAACCGGAACGCCATGATGTTCTGGACGGTTTCCTTGCCCAAATAATGGTCGATGCGGAAGATCGACTCCGGGCTGAAGGCGCTCCCGACGATCTCGTCGAGATCTCGCGCGCTTTCCAGGTCATGGCCGAAGGGCTTCTCGATGACGACCCTGCTCCAGTGGGAGGAGTCGTGGCCGGTCATGCCGTGGCGCTTGAGCTGGCTCACCACGGACTCGAAGGACTTCGGCGGGATCGACAGGTAGAAGGCATGGTTGCCGCCCGTTCCGCGTTCCTCGTCGAGCTCGCGGATCGTTCCTGCCAGTCGCTCGAAGGCTTGGTTGTCGTCGAATTCGCCGCGAACGAACCGGATTCCCTCGAGCAGTTGTTCCCACACCTCCTCGCGGAAGGGGGTACGAGCGTGCTCGGCCACCGCGTCATGAACGACCTTGGCGAAGTCCTCGTCCTCCCAGTCGCGTCGGGCGAATCCCACCAGCCCGAACCCTGGTGGCAGCAGGCCGCGGTTGGCCAGGTCGTACACGGCCGGCATGAGCTTCTTGCGTGAGAGGTCGCCGGTGACACCGAACATCACCAGGACGCACGGGCCCGCCACGCGGGGCAGCCTGCGGTCGGCTGGATCGCGTAACGGATTGATGCGATCGCCGCGCAGCCTACTGGTCGCCCTGGTGGTGCTTCCTGAAGCGTCTCGACCCGCCACCTCACCCGTCCTTCCGAAACCGGTTGTCATGATGCGGAACTGAGGTTCCACCAGCCCAACGGTAGTCGGTCGAGCTGTTCGGCTGGTTACCGTGTTCAGCGACAGGCGGACGGATATGTCCCGTTGCCGCACTCGACGATGAGGACATCCTGGGCAGGAAAGCCTAAAATCGTGAGGACGACCTTTCGCGGCACACCCTGTCTCACGGGTGTACCACGCCCAGAGGCGGTCTCAGCACATCTTCCGATTTCGAAGGACACCGTGAGCAACCAGACGACGCACGTGGCGACGGCGCCAGCCTCGCAGCGTCCCGACCCTGTCGAGACGAAGGTGGAGCAGACGCAGGAACGTACCCGACTGTCGACCCGCGACGTCGTGGGTGCTTACATTTCCTTGACCAAGCCGCGCATTATTGAGCTGCTTCTGGTGACGACCCTGCCAGTGATGTTCCTGGCGTCCCACGGGTTGCCCAAGCTCGGGCTGGCTGTCGCGACGATGCTTGGTGGTTTGCTTGCTGCGGCGAGCGCAAACGTCTTCAACTGCGTCATTGACGCCGACATCGACGAGAAGATGCGCCGGACTCGGCGTCGCCCCCTGCCGCGCCATCAGGTGCCGCGTCGGAGTGCCTTGATCTACGGAGTGGTCCTCGGTGTCGTGGCCACCCTCGTGTTGGGATTCGGTACGAACTGGTTGTCGGCCGTCCTGGCTCTGGTTGCCAACCTTTTCTATGTCTTCGTCTACTCGATGCTCCTCAAACGCCGTACCTGGCAGAACACGATCTGGGGCGGTATCGCTGGATGCTTCCCGCCTCTCATCGGCTGGACAGCCGTCACCGGACATGTTGGCTGGGAACCTCTCGTTCTGTTCCTCATCATCTTCTTCTGGACTCCGCCGCATACTTGGGCGTTGTCCTTCCGTTACCGCGAGGATTACAAGGCCGCCGGCGTGCCGATGCTCCCGGTGATCAAGGAAGCGCCCGAGGTCGCCGTCCAGATCCTCGTCTACACCGTCGCCACCGTTGCGATTTCCCTGGTGTTGTGGCCGGTGGCCCAGATGGGGTGGGTCTACGGCGGCGTCGCAGTGCTGGCCGGGGCGGTCTTCATCTTCGAGGCCATTCAGTTGCTGCGTCGTGCCAACGCTGGTCTACGTGACGCTCTGTTGAAGCCGATGCGCCTGTTCCACTGGTCGAACACCTATCTGTCCCTGCTCTTCCTGGCCATCGCGATCGATCCGCTCATCCATCTGTGACGGTCAAGGTCCTCAATTGGCCACCCCACGAGGCCATCGACGAGTACAGGAGCCGTCGGGGCCGGTGGCGTGGCATGGGAGCGTGATGGCATCCACTCAGGGTCCGAGCCTCGCTCCGGCACCACCGAGAGGAGCATATTTCGGCGCCGTCGTGCCACTGCATCCGGTAGCGTCGGATTAAGCAACGTGGCTGTGACAGCGCGTGAACACGCGACCCGAGGAGTATTTATGCCCACCATGTCAACTATTCGATAGACTCTGGGTACGAAGGTCGACCAGGCGGCCAAGCTGCTTGCCGACGGCTACCTGTTCCAGGAGAGGCTACGGGCGTCGAAGGGTCGTCAGGCCGGGGACGGCAGCCCCATTGATTTCACCTTCATGGGCAAACCGGCCACCTTGGTCCGTGGCAGCAAAGGTCTCGACCTCTTCTACGACACCAAGCGCATGATGCGCGAGGAAGCCATGCCCCTGCCCGTGCGCGGCCCGCTCTTTGGAGCTGGAGCTGTTCACGGCACCGACGACGACGTGCATCTGGCCCGCAAGGCCAACTTCGTCAAGGTGGTCTACGACGATGCTCAGATCGAGCGATTCAAGCCGATCATCGAGGACGAGATACGCAAGATGGTCCAGACGTGGGGCCGTCGAGAGGGCAACGTCTACGACGACACGGTGGTGGCCTACGGTCGCGCCGTCCTCAAGTGGGCCGGAGTTCCCGGTAGCGACGCCGATCTTGACCCGTGGGCCAAGCGCCTCGGCCAGATCGTCGAGGGCTTCGGTCACATGCCGGCCGGGCACACGCTGGCCTGGGTGAACCGTGCCCGCTGTGACAAGTGGGCCGCAGGTCTCATTGGCAGCAGCGCAGTGGCCAGATCAACGCTCCGGAGGGCACGGCCCTGTGCGAGTGGGCTCGCTACCGCGGCACGGACGGCGAACTCCTTGACGCCAAGCTGACCGGTATTGAGCTGCAGAACTCCACCCGTCCCGCCATCGCCGTGAGCCGTTTTGCCGCCTTCGCAGCCAGGTTCCTCGTGCTGTACCCCCAGTACCGCGAGGACATCGCTCGCGAGGTGGAGACCTCGGGGACCCTCGTCGACAACGAGCATGCCGTCGCTTTCGCCCAGGAGGTGCGCCGCCTCAGCCCCTTCGTGCCGATGCTGCCGGCCTTCGCCCGTGAGGACTTCGAATGGGAAGGTCGCCAGATCAAGGAGGGTCAGCGAGTCATCATCGACATTCTGGGCACGAATACCGACCCGAGTGAGTGGGATGAGCCACTGCGCTTCAAGCCGGAGCGTTTCCTGGGCGTCGAGCACGCCGAGGCCATCAAGGCCTTCGTCCCGCAGGGCGGTGGAGACGTCGCCACCGGTCACCGCTGCCCAGGGGAGAAGGTCGCTGTCACGGAGCTGGCTGCTACCGTCTCGGCCCTGTGCCAGCCGGGAATCAACATCGATCCGGGCGACCTGGATTACGATCCCACGATGATGCCGACGAGGCCGCGCAGTGGCGGCCGCGTGCAGAAGGACTGACGCCGAGCACGCTTGGTCGTTCGACGGGCACAGACTTGTAGTCGCACAGACAAACATGGCGGGCGGGCCAGGGAACGATTCCCTGGCCCGCCCGCCGTCGTGAGGAAGGTCGTCAGGACTTCCGGTTGAGCACCGGTGAAGGAGTGGGACGCACGCTGCACCACAAGGCTCCAACCGCCGCCGCTGAGAGCGCGACGCCCACCATGTGCCAGATCACCAGCCATGGGCTGAGGTGGGTGAAGTACTGGGAGTATCCGACGATGGCCTGGTAGACCTCGACGGCCATCAAGACAATGCTCCAGCGGCGCATCATGGCCAGCCCGCGGGTGGTGGCAATGGCCAGGCATGCGATCGTCAGGGCGACGGTGATCCACACTGAGATGCCATGCAGACGAGCGACGGTCTGAATGTCGAACCCGGTTCGTGCCGAGCCTGAGTCTCCGGCGTTGGGACCAGATCCGGTTACCACTGTTCCCAGCCACATCACGACGCACATCGTCGCCACGGTGGCTCGCACCAGCCCCATCGTCAGCCCGTCGACGGCCTCGCTCGAATGAGGACCGGCCAACCAGATCATCTTGACGTCGACAAGGATGATCGCCACTGACAGCAAGAGGTGCAGGGCTACGACAAACGGGTTGAGCTCGAGCAGCACCGAGATCCCGCCAATGACCGCCTGCAGAGCGATGGACACGAGGTTGATCCACGCCAAAGCCATGAGCTGGGCCGTGACATGAACTCGGTAGCAGCGGACGAGCAGGCCGATCGCCACCGCGACGAGGACGAAGGTCAGCAGGCGGTTGCCGAATTCGACGTAGGAGTGGATCCCCATCTCCTCGTGGGGCGTGAACGTCCCGGCGGTGCAATGCGGCCACGTGTTGCACCCCAGTCCAGAACCGGTCAGGCGCACCACCGCACCGGTGACGATGATGCCCATGTTGGTGATGAGAGCGGCGATGCACCAGCCGTACAAACGGCGATCTCGGGAGGTCATGAGATCCACTTGAACACCTTTCGTGCCAGTAGTCCGAGCAGAAGCGCCCAGATCAGCAGACTTGCCAATGGCCACCAGAGAGTCTGTCCGACGCCCCAGGCTCGCAGGGATTCCCCGAGCGCGGTCGTCGGGAGGACGGCGATGACGGGACGAATGGCCTCCGGGTAGTCAGCGAACGGCCACAGGATGGCACCGGCGACCAGGCCAACGATGTACACCAAGTTGGCCAGCCCGAGAGTGACCTCGGCCTTGAGGGAACCAGCCATCGCCAGGGCCAAGAAACTGAATGCCGACATGGCAAGGACGACGCTCACGAGGGCTGGCAGCCAGGCCAAGGCCGAACCGTGGGGACGCCATCCCAGGATCAAGGAGACGATGACGAGGAGGACCACCTGGGCAAGGCTGATGACAGAGTAGGACATCGCCTTGCCGGCCAGCAGGCCCGATCGTCCAAGGGGAGTGGCGGACAGACGTTCCATCACTCCGTATCTGCGTTCGAACCCGGTCATGATGGCTTGGGACGTGAAGCAGGTTGACCAGATGGCCAGTGCCAGGATCGATGGGGCCAGGAGGTCCATCGTCAGTCCGACTCGGTCGCCGAGGAATCGTCCGGCGACGAGGATCCCGATGGGGATGACGAGGGCCAGCAGCAGCTGTTCACCATTGCGCATCACGAGACGAATCTCTGTGCGGGCATGATTGCGGATTCGCGCAGCCGCCGGTGCCGCCTGTGGCGCGGGGTGAAGATCGAGTGTCGTCACGTCAGTGCCTCCCTGCTGCCCGGTCGCTGGTGTGTGTCAGGAACACGTCTTCCAGACTCGCCTCGGCGGTGAGTTCCGGCACGGTCCCGTGGACGGCGACCTTTCCTTGGTCGACGATCCAGACGTGGTCGGCCAGTCGCTGGGCCTCGTCCATGGCGTGGGTGGTCAGGACGACGGAGACCCCGTCGTGTCGCATCTGCTCGATGATGTCCCAGGTGTGGTGACGCGCATGGGGATCCATTCCCGACGTCGGTTCATCGAGGAAGACCAGCTGGGGACGTCCTATCATTGCGGCAGCGAGGTTGACCGCCTGCTGCTGACCACCGGAGAGACGTCGGTATGTGGTGCGTACGAAGGGCGTGATCGCCAGGGCGTCGATGAGGAGATCGGGATCGATCGGGTCGGCATGCAGACCTGCCATGTACTGCAGCAGCTCACCGGCCCGAATACCGCTCCAGGCGCCCGCGCTTTGCGGCATGAGACCAGTGGCGGCGGTGGCCTCGGGGCTGCCCGGGGCATGGCCGAGGACGTCGATACGCCCGGAGTCGGGGGAGACGAGAGAGGTGCAGCAGCGCATCATCGTCGTCTTGCCCGCACCATTGGGGCCCAGCACAGCGGTGATGGCGCCGGTGGCGGCGGACAGACTCAGCCCGTCGAGGGCCGTGACACGACCAAAGGTGACCCTCACGTCCTCGAGAATCAGAGCTTCTCTCGGAGCGTGAGGGTCACCACTCGGGGTCAAAGGGGTTCCTGGCACGACGGCCAGTGTAGAACCCTTCCACCAGTCACAGCCCGCTGCCAGCCTCCTTGGCGACGGCGCCGTACTCGTCGTTGCCGCCAGCTGAGTCAATCCGCATGCCGTAGAAGGAGCGGTAGACGAAGAAGCAGGCGACGAGGAAGAACACCGCAGCGAGGATGTAGGTGAGCGGTCCGGCACCGATCGACACTGCCAGCTCGACGGCCAGCAGACCGAAAAGGGTTGTGAACTTGATGACCGGGTTCAGGGCCACCGAGGAGGTGTCCTTGAACGGGTCACCGACGGTGTCACCAACCACGGAGGCATCATGCAACTCGGTGCCCTTGGCGTCCAGGTCAACCTCGACGATCTTCTTCGCGTTGTCCCAAGCACCGCCTGCGTTGGCCATGAAGATGGCTTGGTACAGGCCGAAGATAGCGATCGAGATCAGATACCCGATGAAGAAGTACGGATCGACGAAGGCGAATCCCAAGGCTGCGAAGAATACGCCCAGGAAGATGTTGAGCATGCCCTTCTGGGCGTACTCGGTGCAGATCTGGACGACCTTCTTGGAATCCTCGGTGGAGGCCTTCGTGGCGTTCTCATCGAGTTGCATGTTGTTCTTGATGAATTCAACGGCTCGGTAGGCGCCGGTCGTCACGGCCTGCATCGAGGCTCCGGAGAACCAGTAGATGATGGCACCGCCGGCGATCATGCCGAGCAGGAACGGAGCGTGGGTCAGACCGAGCTTGTTGACCTCAGCAGCATTCGACAGACCGTCGGTCAGCATCATGATGATCGAGAAGATCATCGTGGTGGCGCCAACGACGGCGGTACCGATGAGAACCGGCTTGGCCGTGGCCTTGAAGGTGTTACCAGCGCCGTCCTGAGCCTCCAAGATGTGCTTGGCGACATCCCACCTGGGGGTGAATCCGTACTGCTTCTCGATGTCCTCGGAGACGTTCGGGATCTCCTCGATGGTCGACAACTCGTAGACGCTCTGGGCGTTGTCAGTGACCGGGCCGTAGGAGTCGACGGCGATCGTCACCGCGCCCATGCCAAGGAAGCCGAAGGCCACCAAGCCGAAGGCGAAGACAGCCCACTTGACCTCGCTCATGGCTCCCATGTCGCCCAGACCGGATCCGGTGCCGGAGACGAGGAAGGAGACACCCATGAGAGCGACGATGATGATGCCCAGCCAGAATCCGGAGAAGTTACCGGCAACCAGACCGGACAGGATGTCCAGGGAGGCGCCGCCTTCGCGCGCACTCGTGACGACCTCACGCACGTGACGGGAATTCGTCGAGGTGAAGGCCTTGACGAGCTCTGGGATGAGGGCGCCGGCCAGGGTGCCGCAGGAAATAATGATGGACAACTTCCACCACATCGTCCCGTCGCCCATCGAGCCGAGCATCCACCAAGTGGTGATGACGGTCAGCAGGATCGACATGACCGAGGTGATCCAGACCAAGGAGCTCAGCGGCTTCTCGAAGTCCATCTCGGTGACCTTGCCGTAACGCGCCTTGGCGACCGCGTTGTTGATGAGGTACGACACGAAGGAGGCAATCAGCATGACGACGCGAACCACGAAGATCCACACCAGCAACTGAACTTGCTCGGTCTGGTCCGGGACGGCTCCCAGTACGAAGGTGATGAGGGCGACGCCGGTGACGCCGTAGGTCTCGAATCCGTCAGCGGAGGGGCCAACCGAGTCACCCGCGTTGTCACCGGTGCAGTCAGCAATGACGCCGGGGTTACGGGCGTCGTCCTCCTTGATGTGGAAGGCGATCTTCATGAGGTCGGCGCCGACGTCGGCGATCTTGGTGAAAATACCGCCAGCGATACGCAGGCAGGCCGCGCCGAGGGACTCGCCGATGGCGAATCCGATGAAGCACGGACCAGCGAGATCACCGGGCAGCACCAGCATGATGAAGAGCATGAGGGTCAGCTCGACGCTGATGAGGACCATGCCGATGCTCATGCCGGAGCGCATCGGGATGTCGAAGGTCTCCCAGGGCGAGCCACGCAGGGAGGCGTGGGCGGTACGGGAGTTGGCGAAGGTGTTGACGCGAATGCCGTACCAGGCGACTCCGAACGACCCCGCCATGCCGACGAGGCTGAACAGCAGGATGATGAGCACCTTGGCGCCCATGTGCTCCAGGAGGAGGAAGTACACGACGATGACCGCCGCGATGAACGCCCACAGCAGCATGAGGAACTTGGCCTGCTGCTTGAGGTAGGTCTTACAAGTTTCGTAGATGAGCTCGGAAACTTCGTGCATCGCCTCGTGGACGGGCAATTTCTGCAGTTTGGAGTACGTCACCAGACCGAACACCAGACCGAACAGGCAGATCACCAGTCCGATCCACAGCAGTGCCGTTCCGGAGACGTTTCCGACTTGCTCATTGAGAGGGGGCAGTTTCAGATTGGCCTCACCGCCACCTCCTTCCTTGGCCTCCCCGCTGGAGCCGCATCCGGCTAGAGCGAGGGTCGTGAGAAGTACGGGTAGTGTGCAGCCAAATAGCCGCTTCATGGGGGAGGACCCCTTGTCAATCGTGTTCACGATCCTGTCTCTTCCCTGAGAACTCTCGTGCACCTGCGTCAGTGCAGGCCTTGTTTCTAACCGTATGACTTGTTCACGGCATTGTCAGCACTCGGGGTCCCAGATGTGCAGAATGTCACCGCGCCGGGCAAGTATCGCTCACGGGTACAGCGCGGCTCGGCATGCCCGGGCGAGACGGCGCCGAAAACAGCATCCTCGATGGGCGCTCAGGGCATGTCCCCCCGAGGCTCCTCACGACGACAGATCGGACGTCGATGATCTGTGCGGATATCGCGAGATGCGTAATGCGACGACGTCGTCGGGGCAGGAGCACGCCGGTTGTGCGGATGCACCACGCCAAGGCCGAGAAGCACATCGAGGTGAAGGTTGATGGACTGTGCCGGAGGTCGCAGGGTCGCACCGTCGCACCCGGCTGCCACTCCGCAACGGCGGACTTGCGACATCGTCGGTTGGTTCGGCGCCGACTCGTGAGCCCGTCGACGAGTCTCAGGCTGCCGGCGCGAGCCGGATCGGGCCCGTCGTACCGCGCTTCACCAGTTCGGGACGCACCAGTCTCTCTCCGAGGAAAGTGGCATCACCGCGTATCAGACCCATGAGGGACTGCACGGCCATCGTCGAGATGAGCCCGACATCCTGACGCAGGCTGGTCAGTGGAGGATTGGTGTACCGCATCAGCGCCGAGTCATCGCTACCGATCACCGAGACGTCGTGCGGGACCGTCAACCCCTGGGCGCGGGCGGCGCGGATCGCTCCCAGGGCCATGAGGTCGGAGCCGCAGATGATGGCACTGACCCCTTGATCGAGCAGGTTGACCGCGGCGCGAGCCCCGCCATCGACGGAGAAGACGGTGTTGCTGACGGTCACCTTGCCACGCCCCGCGAGACGACGAGCCATGGCTGCGCGTATGCCTTGCTCCTTGCGCTGCACCGGGACGTAACGTCGCGGACCCACCGCGAGGCCGATGTGCTCATGGCCCAGAGCGACGAGGTGGGCGACCGCTTGATCCATGGCTGACATGTCGTCGTCACTGATCTGCGGGGTAGCGATGTCGGGGGCATATCCATTGACAAGCACCAAGGGCAGCCCGACGTCGACCAGTTCCCGGTAGATCGCCATGTCTGCCGTGGTGTCGGCGTGAGATCCGGAGATGACGACGATTCCGGAGACCTGACGAGACCTCAGCACCCGGATGTAGTCGTCCTCGCGCATGCCGCCGGGGGCCTGGGTACACACCGCAGTTGCATACCCTTCCTTGGCCAGCAGGGTCTCGATTGCCTGGGCGTGGCTGGCGAATATGGGGTTGGTCAGCTCCGGGACGATGAGCCCGACGAGACCGGCCGTCACGGGTTTGAGATGCATGGGCCGCTGGTAACCCAGGACGTCGAGGGCGGTGAGTACGCACTGTCGGGTGGAGTCCGAGACCCCGGGCTTGTCATTGAGGACCCGGGAGACGGTGGCTTGACTGACACCTGCCTGGTCAGCGATCTCCGCAAGGGTTGGTCCGTTCATCTCTCCTCCTCCCGGCAGTGTGTCACGTCACTTCACCGCGCCGCCGGTCAGGCCGGAGACGATGTACTTCTGCAGCCAGAGGAACAGCACCATCGGGGGAAGGGCGGCGAGCACGGCGCCGGCCGCGAAGACTCCCCAGTTGGAGCTGGTCTCGGTGGACACGTACTGGTACAGGCCGATGGCCAAGGTCGAGGTGCGCGGGTCAGCTCCGAGGATGACTGATGCCACCACGTACTCGGTGAAAGAGCCGATGAAACTCAGTAGACCGACGACCGCCAGGATTGGGGCCACCAGCGGCAGGATGAGGGTGAAGAAGATGCGGGCGTGGCCGGCGCCGTCCACCCTGGCAGCCTCGTCGAGGGATTGGGGTACGGTGTTGAAGAAGCCGTACATGAGGTAGGTGTTCGCTCCCAGGGCTCCGCCCAGGTAGACCATGATGAGGGCCAACCGGGATCCGATCCCCAGGGCGGGGTAGACGTCACCGAGCCACGTCAGCAGCAGGAAGATGGCGACCACCGTCAGGAGCTGGGGGAACATCTGCACCAGCATGAGGGCCAGCAGGCCGCCGCGACGTCCCTTGAATCGCATACGGGAGAAGCTGTAGGCAGCCAGCGCTCCCAGGAAGACGGTGAAGATCGCGGTGAGCGCGGCGATGATGATGGTGTTGAGGTACCACTGGCCGTATGGACGCACCGGATCGCTCATCAGCTTGGTGTAGTTCGAAAAGTCCACCTTCGAGAACAGTTGGTTGGATCCCGTCAGGGTGCCAGATGGCGACAGGGATGCCGAGAGGACGTAGACCAGTGGGAAGGCTGCGAAGACGACGGCGATGATGCCCAGGAGGTGACGCCACCACTGAGACTTGAACCGCTTGGAAAACGGGGTGCGACGGTTGGCTTCCTTGATGGCAGAGGACACTGTTTCGGTGCTCATCAGTTGACCTCCTCGAGGGCCTTGGTCTGGCGGAATCCGAGCCAGGAGATCACGCCGACGATGATGAAGATGATGACGGAGAAGGCGCTGGCCAGACCGTAATCACGTCCGGCACCGGAGAAGGCGACCTTGTAGACCATCGAGATGAGGATGTCGGTGGCGCCGACGTCGAGGCTGGTGTCGGTGAAGCGAGGGCCACCGAGGGTCAGCATGTAGATGAGGACGAAGTTGTTGAAGTTGAAGGCGAAGGAGCTGATGAGCAACGGCGCCAACGGCACCATGAGTAGCGGCAGCTTGATCTTCGTGAAGGTCCGCCAAGCGCTCGCGCCGTCGATTCGAGAGGCCTCCAGGATGTCGCCCGGGATGGACTGCAGAGCGCCCGTCGAGACGATGAACATGTAGGGGAACCCCAGCCACAGGTTGACGATGAGGACGGCCGCCTTGGCGATCCACGGGTCCGTCAACCACGGGATGGACGCCCCGCCCAACAGCACCTGGTTGATGAAGCCGAATTCCTGGTTGAACATGCCCGACCACACCAAGGCGGACAGGAACCCTGGGAAGGCGTAAGGCAGGAGCATGAGGATTCGATAGAGCTTCTGGCCCTTCATGGACGTGTCGTTGAACAACAGGGCAAGGGCCAGACCGAGGGCGAAAGTCGTGAGCACCGACAGCACTGCGAAGGCGAAGGTCCATGCTGTTACTCGTAGGAACGGCCCGCGGACGTCCTGGTCGGTGAGAGCCTTCTTGAAGTTCTCGAATCCGACGGTGACCTTCCATCCGGGCTCCAACGCTTTTCCTGAGGCCGAGACGAAATTGCCGTGACCGTCATCCTTGTAGACGGTGCCCTTCTTGTCGGTCATCGTCCCGGTCTTCTTGTCGTAGGTCATCGTCGAGGTGAACTCGAAAGCCTGGGAGCCGGTGGTGGTGCGAATGAACCCTGCGGACGAATCCTTGGAGACGGGGACTTGCAGCTTGGAAATCTCATCGCTGCGCTGGGAGACCTCGGAGAAGGGAAGGACGCGGTAGCCAGGCAGGGATGTGATCTTGCCCAGAGAGTTGAGTTCAGCTCCCTCTACCGGCTCCAGTGCCTGGTCGGAGGTGCCGGCCCGCACCTGCTTGGTCTGCGGATCGATGACGATGAGGGCGAGCGTACCGTCCTGCTCCGCAACGGCGGAGTCGTAGACCGGGGCGTTGGGGACGCGTTCCTGGTTGTTGCGCTGGATGGCTGCGACGGCGTCGTCGCGACTGCCGTTGTGCCCGTCACCGTAGTTTGTGAAACCCACGTAGATCGTGTAAGCCATCACGCCCACCGAGAAGATGAGCATGAAGACGATGCCCGGAGCAAGGTACTTGGCCGGCAGCATCCGGTTGGGCGGCAGGTAGATGAGGGTGATGATGACGGCAATGGCACCGACGCCGATGGCCATCAAGGTCGATCCGTGGGCGATGGCGGTCATGACGCCGTAGATGGCGATCGCGTCGAGGACGCCCAGAAGTGCGATCTTGATGATCCAGGCCCACAGCGACCTGGAGTATTTGCCGCTGGCTGCGGCGACACGCTTTTCTCGTGCCTCGTGATCGGTGGTTGACGATGACGACATGATGTGGGGTTCTCCGGTTCAATGCGGTCAGGGAGGAAACGCCATCATTGGCGTTGTGGGGGGTGGGGCGCACGACCTCGTGCGCCCCACCTGAAGGCTGAAATCAGCCCTTCTTGATCTTGTCGTTGATGGATTTGACGGCCTTGTCCCAGGTGGCCTTGGAGTCAGAGGCCTTGCCGCTGATGATCTGAGCCTCGGCGACACCCCAGTCAGCCCACACCGAGCCCATGGCGGGGACGTTCGGCATTGGGACGGCCTTCTGGCCGACGGTACCGAATGCAGCGACGTCCTTGTCGGCGTTGGCCTTCTCGAAGGCTTGCTTGTTGGCCGGCGGTCGGTTGCCGACCTTGAACAGCTCGGCCTGCACGTCCGGGTTGCCGACGTACTCGACAAGGAACTTCTGGGTAGCGACGGCGTTCTTGGTCTTGGCGCTCATCCAGAATCCCTGCACACCGACGAACGGGGTGGCGGGCTGGTCACCAGCGGAGGGAACCTCGCTGATGTCGTACTTGATGCCAGCCTTCTTGAAGCCGTCGAGGCTCCACGGCCCGGTGAGGATGAAAGCAGCCTGTCCCTTACCGAACAGGTCCTTGGAGATGTCCTGGGAAATGTTGAGGTTGAGGTTCTTCGCCTTGCCCTGCTCGGCCAACCAGGCAGCGAATTTCTCGCCGTTGGCACCGCCCATGGTGACCTTGCTGGCGTCGAAGCCGTTGTCCTTGAGTTCGAAGACGGGGGCGCCGAAGGAAGCTTGGAACGGGTACAGGTGGTACGGATCGGCCTGCTTGGGATCAAGGCCGACGAGGAAGGGGTACTTCGCACCGGACTTCTTGCCCATCTCGATCATCTCGTCGAAGGTCTTCGGGGCGTCCTTGACGAACTTGGTGTTTCGAACCAGGGCAATGTTCTCGGTGGCGTATGGAACGCCGTAGATCTTGCCGTTGACGGTGAAGGCCTGGATGGCGACATCCTGGTAAGCAGAGGTGTCACCGAGCTCCAGCGGGGCGACGACACCGTTCTGGACCATGCGGCCGGTGCCGTCGTGGGCTGCGATGGCGGCGTCCGGACCCTTTCCGGTCGGAACCTGAGTGATGAAGTCGTCGGGAATCTTGGCGATGTCCTTGACGGCCAGGTTGACGGTGACGCCGGTGTCGTTCTTGAACTGCTCGGCGACCTTCCGAATGACGGGCTCACGGTTGGAGTCGGTCCACACGAGGATGGAGCCGGCGGCAGCGGCAGGGGAGGACTTGCCGGCGGCAGAGGGCGACGACTTCTCGGCGGAGTCATCATTGGCGCCACATGCGGACAGGACGCCGACGGCGGTAACGCCGAGGCTTCCAAGAAGCATTGAGCGACGGCTGATGTTGGACATGGGGTCACACCTTTCGGGGCAGCTCGACGCTCATCGTCGAGCATGGGTTGCGCATCGGGAGGACATCTCGTTGTCATTCCCTTGCAAGCTGCTGCAATTCTTGCAAAGTTTTTCATCGCTGCCCAGTGGCGCGGCCGGGTTTGTGACCTTTTCCACAGGATCGTGCGGTTGCCGCGGGCGGGGAGCGGCCCGCTCATGGTGACCCCGGGATAACGTAGGGTGTCCTAAGTTGCGTCGGAGTATCTTTAGGCAACAATGAAGTTGTGAAAAATTCGACCGACACCGAGATGGCCGCCGCAGGTCGCGACGTCGTCGGCGAGCACAAGCAGGGGAACATGGACAGCTCCACGAGGGATCGTGTGATGTCGTCCATCCTGCACAATGGCCCGTCGACGGCCAGCGAGTTGGCTGATCGTCTCGGTCTGACAGCAGCGGCAGTGCGCCGCCATCTCAGTTCCCTCGTCAATGAGGGCCTCGTCGATTCCCGTGAGAAGAGGATCTTCGGGGCCAGGGGGCGAGGCCGTCCCTCGCGCGTCTTCTTCCTCACTGATCATGGGAGGGCTGATTACTACACCGCCTATGACGACCTGGCGATCTCGGCTCTACGGCAACTTGCCGACGCCGTCGGACCGTCGGCACTCGATGCGGTGGCCAAGGCCCGAGTCGATGACATTGAGTCGCGGTATCGCGCCCTGCGGGAGAAATGTCCCGACGAGGTTCCTGCCCAGTTGTTGGCCGAGGCCCTGTCGGCAGACGGGTACGTGGCGACCACTCAGCCGGCGGGTGCCGGGCAGCAGATCTGCCAGCACAACTGCCCGGTTGCCGAGGTGGCCAAGGTCTTTCCGCAGCTGTGCGAGGTCGAGACCCAGTTGTTCTCCGAACTCCTCGGGTCGCACGTCCAGCGGTTGGCAACGATCGCTCACGGTGACGGGGTGTGCACCACCCACATTCCCGTCGACGTCGAGATCACCCGTCGGGCACTCTCCGAGCCGTCCAAGCGTCCATCCATCCGAAAGGATCACTCATGACCCAGGTTGACACCCCCACAAGCCTCCCGGGCACCGGCGCCAGCCAGGACGAACACCTGGCTGCCCTCAGCGGCTACAAATATGGCTGGCACGACTCCGATGCCTACGCAGCAGCTTCTCAGCGCGGACTGTCCGAGGATGTCGTGCGCGGCATCTCGGCCATGAAGCACGAGCCGCAGTGGATGCTTGACATGCGTCTCAAGGCCCTCAAGCTCTTCGGGCGCAAGCCGATGCCGACCTGGGGCGTCGACATCAGCACGATCGACTTCGACCAGATCAAGTACTTCGTGCGCGCTCAGGAGCGTCAGGCCCAGTCCTGGGAGGACCTTCCGACCGACATCAAAAACACCTACGACCGTCTGGGCATCCCGGAGGCCGAGAAGGATCGTCTGGTTGCCGGTGTGGCCGCCCAGTACGAGTCCGAGGTCGTCTATCACAAGATCAACGAGGAGCTCGGCAAGCAGGGAGTGCTGTTCCTCGACACCGACACCGCCCTCAGGGAGGAGCCCGAGCTCTTCCGTGAGCACTTCGCCAGCGCCGTCCCGCTCGGCGACAACAAGTTCTCCGCGCTGAACTCCGCCGTGTGGTCCGGTGGTTCCTTCATCTACGTACCGAAGGGCGTCCACTGCACCATCCCGCTGCAGGCATACTTCCGCATGAACACCGAGAACCTCGGCCAGTTCGAGCGGACCCTGATCATCGTCGACGAGGGTGCCTACGTGCACTACGTCGAGGGCTGCACCGCCCCGATCTACAAGTCGGACTCGCTGCACGCGGCCGTCGTCGAGATCATCGTCAAGAAGAACGCCCGTTGCCGTTACACGACCATCCAGAACTGGTCGAACAACGTGTACAACCTCGTCACCCAGCGTGCTTACGTCGAAGAGGGCGGCACGATGGAGTGGATCGACGGCAACATCGGTTCCAAGGCCAACATGAAGTACCCGGCCTGCTACCTTATGGGCCCGCACGCCAAGGGCGAGGCACTGTCGGTCGCTTTCGCCGCCGAGGGACAGCACCAGGACACCGGCGCGAAGATGGTCCACAACGCCCCGTACACGTCCTCGACGATCGTCTCCAAGTCGATCTCCCAGGGTGGCGGACGCTCGGCTTACCGCGGCCTCGTCGCCGTCGGCAAGGATGCCCATCACTCCTCCTCGGCAGTGCGCTGTGACGCTCTGCTGGTCGACGACATCTCCCGCTCGGACACCTACCCCTACAACGACATCCGTACCGATGAGGTGTCCATGGCCCACGAGGCCACCGTCTCCAAGGTCAGTGAGGACCAGCTGTTCTACCTCATGCAGCGTGGTCTGACCGAGGAGGAGGCCATGGCCATGATCGTGCGCGGATTCATTGAGCCGATCGCCAAGGAGTTGCCGATGGAGTACGCCCTGGAGCTCAACCGGCTCATCGAGCTGCAGATGGAAGGTGCGGTCGGCTGATCCGGCCCCGCCCCGACGAACCCCACTTTTCCCAGAAAGAGAGACACCGCGTTGAGCGCACCAGCCGCTGCGCCCCGAAAGGGCCACAACGTCGCCATCGAGAACGACGTCGAATCCCATCTGCACCCCACCCCGTCGTGGGAGGTCGCCGATCACCCCATGCCCACCGGGCGTGAGGAGATCTGGCGGTTCACTCCGATCAAGACCTTCACCCCGATCCTTTCCGAGCTCGCTCTCGAGTCGAGCCAGGAGGCCGGCGTCATCGACGTCGACGTCAGGGGGGCCGAGGGCATCACCGTCACCGACCTGGCCGCCAGCGAGCTGAATGGCCTGGCCGAGACCCCGCAGGACCGTCTGTCGGCTCTGGCCGCAGCCGACCCGCACGCCGTCAACCATCGTCTGGTCATCCCGGCCGAGGCCGAGCTCAAGGTCCCGGTCGAGATCACCGTCAATGGTCACAACGACGAGATCTCCTGCCACCACAACGTGGTCGTCGAGATCGGCAACCATGCCCAGGCCACCGTCATCGTTCGTCACCGTGGTGTGGCCCGTCTCGGTGAGAACTGGACCTTCCGCGTCGGTGACGGTGCCCAGGTGACCGTCCTCTTCGTCCAGGAGTGGGACGACACCGCCATTCACGGTGCCCAGATCTCCTTCGAGATCGGTCGTGACGCCACCGTCCGCACTGCCCAGGCCAGCTTTGGCGGCAAGGCCGTGCGCATTTCCCAGACCGCCTCCTACAACGGTCCCGGTGGCAACCTGACCCAGCTCGGTGCCTACTTCGCCGATGCCGGCCAGCACATCGAGCACCGCCTGTTCGTCGACCACAATGCCCCCAGCACCGAGTCCCACGTGGACTTCCGTGGTTGTCTGCAGGGCAAGGACGCGCACTCGGTGTGGATCGGTGACGTCCTCATCCGTCCGGTGGCCGAGGACATTGAGACCTACGAGTCCAACAAGAACCTCGTCCTCACCGAGGGCTGCCGTGCCGACGCCGTGCCGAACCTGGAGATCCAGACCGGCAATATCCGTGGCGCCGGACACTCCGCCTCCACCGGACGCTTCGACGCCGAGCAGCTGTTCTACCTGCAGTCGCGTGGCGTCGAGGAGGCCGAGGCCCGTCGTCTCGTCGTGCATGGCTTCTTCACCGACATCGTCCGCAGGATCGGCGTGCCAGAGATCTCCGAAGAGCTCGTCGCCCGCATCGAGGCCGAGCTCGTCGAAAACCTCGGCGCCTCCACCACGGTGGAGGAGGGCTGATGCCGGTCGTCACCAGTTTCTCGGCCCTCGAGGAGGATTCCCCGCAGGAGTTCGAGGTCGACGGCACCGAGATCGTCCTGGTACGCACCGAGGGTGAGGTCCACGCCATCGGAGCCATCTGCACCCATGCTCAGGTGCCGATGGCTGACGGTGACGTCGAGGACTGTGGCCTCGAGTGCTACATGCACGGGTCGATCTTCGACCTGCGCACCGGCAAACCCCGCAACCTTCCGGCCACCGAGCCGCTTCCCGTCTATCCCGTGACCATCGACGGCGACGACGTCCTCGTCGACGTCGCCAACCCCATCACGAAGGAGTCCTGAACCACCATGGCAACCCTGCAGATCAATGACCTTCACGTCGACGTCGAGACCGAGGCCGGTCCCAAGCAGATCCTCAAGGGAGTCGACCTGACCATCAACTCCGGAGAGGTCCACGCCATCATGGGCCCCAACGGTTCCGGCAAGTCGACCCTGGCCTACACCCTGGCCGGTCACCCCAAGTACACCGTCACCGGTGGTTCCGTCACCCTTGACGGTGAGGACCTGCTGGCGATGACCGTCGACGAGCGTGCCCGCGCCGGTCTGTTCCTGTCGATGCAGTACCCGGTCGAGGTGCCCGGCGTCTCCGTCGCCAACTTCCTGCGTACCGCTCGTACCGCCACCGACGGTCAGGCCCCGAAGCTGCGCACCTGGGTCAAGGAGGTCAATGAGGCCCTGACCCGTCAGGAGCTCGACCTCGACTTCGCCGAGCGGTCCGTCAACGAGGGATTCTCCGGTGGTGAGAAGAAGCGTTCCGAGATGGCCCAGCTCGAGCTGCTTCACCCGAGGTTCGCGATCCTCGACGAGACCGACTCCGGCCTGGACATCGATGCCCTCAAGGTCGTCGCCAACACCGTCAACCGGTACATGACCGACCCTGAGCACGGGCTCATGCTCATCACCCACTACACCCGAATCCTGCGTTACGTTAAGCCCACCCAGGTTCACGTCTACGTCGATGGCCGGGTGGCCGCCACCGGTGGTCCGGAGCTGGGCGAGGAGCTCGAGGCCGAGGGCTACGAGAAGTACGTGTCCGCTGTCAAGGCCAACTCCTGATCATGAGCTACGACGTCGAGAAGATCAGGAAGGATTTCCCCATCCTGTCCACCAGGGTGGGGGAGTACCCGCTGACGTACCTCGACTCGGCCAACACCTCCCAGAAACCGCAGGTCGTCATCGACGCCCTGAGTGAGCACTACGCCCGACACAACGCCAACGTTGCTCGGGCCATGCACCAGCTCGGGTTGGAGTCCACCCAGGCATACGAGGGCGGGCGTGAACGCATCGCGCGGTTCATCGGGGCGTCTCGTCCCGAGGAAGTGGTGGCCCTGTCGAACGCCTCGGAGGCTCTCAACCTGTGTGCCCACACCTTGGGTGAGCGTCTCGGACCCGGCGACGAGGTCGTCATCTCGGTGATGGAGCATCACTCCAACCTGGTGCCATGGCAGCTCGTGTGTCAGCGCACTGGAGCCACCCTGCGGTGGTTCGACATCACCGATGAGGGCCGTCTCGACCTCGAGAAGGCCGAGGCGGAGGGCCTCATCAACGAGCACACCAAGGTCGTCTCCCTGACCTTGGCCTCCAACGTGCTCGGCACGATCAACCCAATCGGGATGATCGCCGAGCAGGCCCATGCCGTCGGTGCCGTCATGGTGGTCGACGCATCCCAGGCCGTCCCACAGATGCCTGTTGATGTGTCGGCCCTGGGAGCTGACCTGGTGGCCTTCACCGGCCACAAGATGTGCGGCCCGACCGGTATTGGCATTCTCTGGGGGCGCTACGACCTACTCGCCGAGCTCCCGCCCTTCCTCGGCGGTGGCGAGATGATCGAGGTCGTGCGCATGGAGGGATCGACCTACGCCGAGCCCCCGCATCGTTTCGAGGCCGGCACCCCGCCGATCGCTCAGCTCGCCGCCCTCGGCGTGGCCGCTGACTATCTGGATGGCATCGGGATGGAGGCCATTGCCGAGCACGAGCACGAGCTCGCTGCCCGGATGCTCGAGGGTCTGCAGACCGTCAAGGGGGTGCACATCCTCGGACCGATCGACGCCACCGCCCGTACCGGCACGGTGTCCTTCACCATCGAGGGAGTACATCCGCACGACGCCATGAGCCTCATGGACGGTCACGGGGTCGCGGTGCGCGGTGGCCACCACTGTGCCAGGCCGTTGCACGAGTGGCTGGGAATACAGTCGTCCCTTCGTGCGTCGTCATACCTGTATTCCACCGCGGACGAGGTGGATCGGCTCGTCGAGTCCGTCGAGTACGCTCGGAGCTTCTTTGCCGGAGGTGTCGCATGAACGTCGAGGAGATGTATCAGCAGATCATCCTGGATCACTACCGGGAGAAGCACCACAGTGGTCTGCGCGAGGACTACGACGCCGAGGTGACCCAGGTCAACCCGTCCTGTGGCGACGAGTTGCTGCTGCGGGTTCACCTGGATGGCGACGTCATCTCCGACGTGTCCTATGACGCGGTGGGGTGCTCCATCTCCCAGGCGTCGACCTCGGTCATGACCGATCTCGTCATCGGCAAGACCATCGACGAGGCCCAGGAGCTCTACCGCGGCTTCCAGGAGATGATGCGCTCTCGCGGCACCATCGAGCTCGACGAGGACACCTACGAGGACGCCATTGCCTTCGAGGGAGTCGCCAAGCTCATGGCGCGAGTCAAGTGCGCGATGCTCGGCTGGTCAGCACTGGAGGACGGTCTGCTCAAGGCGACCGAGAAGGCTCCGGCCACTGCCGACGCGATCGCTGAGAAGAACGAGACGAAGGAGGAGGGCTGATGAGCGATGACAACGCCGTGCCCGCCCAGGAAGTGACGCTGACGGCCATGCCGACCGTCGACGACGTCATTGAGGCGATGAAGGACGTCATCGACCCCGAACTCATGGTCAACGTCGTTGACCTCGGCCTCGTCTACGGGGTCAACATCGACGACGAGGGCAATGTCACCATCGACATGACGCTGACCAGCCCCACCTGCCCGCTGACGGATCGGCTGGAGTACGACACCCAGACGGTGCTGGAGGGGATCGTCAAGTCCGCGACGATCAACTGGGTGTGGCTGCCGCCGTGGGGTCTGGAGCGCATCACCGATGATGGCCGGGCGCAGCTCCAGGCGATCGGCTTCAACGTCTGAGTCTGTCGTCACGCCCCTGTGCCCGCAGGGACTGACGGGAGGGGCCGGGGAAGACCCAGCCCCTCCCCGGGCACTCAAATACTGGAGGCCACCTCGTAGGCGTCCCAGATCGCGTACATGATATTGGCAGGCTTGCGGGCGTCCCCGATGATGTTGAACGGCAATCCGGTCGCCTCGACGGCGCCACGCAGGTCCTGCTCGGGCAGGTAGCCGATGGCGGCGACGACCGAGTCGGCGGGCAGTTCCTTCTCGTGGCCGTTGACCTCGACCATGAGCCCCTTCGGCGTGGTGTGCAGGGCCTTGGCATCAGCCATCACCTCGATCCCACGGAAGGGAACCAGGCGACGCAGCATGTCCTCATTGGCAGCGCACAGCGGGGCATTTCGGGTGAGAATGTCGGGTTCGGCCTCGACGATCGTCACCTCGGCCTCGGCTTCCCGCATTGCCAGAGCCAGCTCGCAACCCGTCAGGCCGCCGCCGATGATGACGATCCTCTTACCCAGTGAGTCACGATGGAGCAGGGCGTCGGTGGCGGCGACGACCGTGGTGTCATCACCCAGATCGAGTCGACGTGGTGTCGACCCGGTGGCCAGGATGATGTGATCGGCCCGGAAGGACGCGATGAGGTCGGCGGTTGCCGAGGTGTTGAGACGGATCTCCACGCCCAGCTCCTCCAGGGTCGTTCGGTACCAGTCGAGCAGGGCCAGGTCGTCCTCCTTGAAGGAGGGTTGGCCACCAGCGAGTACGACACCGCCGATGTGGTCGCTGGCCTCGACGATGACGGCCTCATGTCCGCGTTCGCTGAGGACTCGCGCTGCCTCCATGCCCGCCAGACCAGCACCGATGATGAGCACCCTCTTGGCGTGGTGCGGCAACACCGGATGCAGATGGGTGTCGGCCTCGCGTCCGGCCTCCGGGTTCACCGAGCAGTTCAGCACGGTGAACTTGCCGATACGACCGATGCAGCCCTCCTGGCAGGAGATGCAGGGACGTACTCGTTCCGGATGGTCGGTCTGCAACTTGATGACGATGTCCGGGTCCGCCAGGGTTGGTCGGGCCAAGGACACCATGTCGACGATCCCGTCGGAGACCGCATTGGCGGCAAGGTCAGGATCGTCCATCCGCCCTGCGACGATGAGCGGGATGTCCGGCAGAGCCTCCTTGAGTTCAGAGGCATAGGGCAGGTAGAGCCCCTTCTCCTGGTACATCGGCGGATGGTTCCAGAACCAGGCGTCGTAGCAGCCGACGTCGATGTCGAGGGCCTCGTATCCATAGGAGTGCAGCAGGCGAGCGGCCTCGATGCCCTCAGGCATGTCACGACCGACTTCCTCGAACTCCTCGTCGGGAAGGGCACCGACGTTCCAGTCCTTCATCATGGACTTCGGCGAGAAGCGGATCTGGACCGGGAAATCGTCCCCGACCGCCTCGTGGATGGCCTCGACGATCTCGCGCGGGAACCTCAATCGGTTCTCCAGCGAGCCGCCGTATTCGTCGGTGCGGTGGTTGAACCTCTCGATGGCGAACTGGTCAATGAGGTAGCCCTCATGGCAGGCATGCACCTGGATGCCGTCGAAGCCAGCTTCATAGGCAACCTTCGCGGCGATCCGGAACTGGGCGACGATCTGGTGGATCTCGTCCTTGGTGATCTCGCGGCAGGTGATCCTCGGATTCCACATGTAGGGGATTTCCGACGGGGCGGCCGGCTTCTCACCGGGACGCAGCACGACAGGCATGATGACTCGTCCGAACCCGGCGCCGACCTGCAGGACGATGCGGGAGTCATGGGCGTGGACCCGTTCCGTCATCTCCCGTGATGTCCGCAGGAAGCAGGCAGGAGACAGTGTCGGATTGGGCAACGTGCCGCTGGGCAGGTGTTCGATCGGGTTCGTCACCTGGCAGACGCCGGTGATGATGAGGCCGATACCGCCGGCAGCTCGCCGGACGTAGTAGTCGATTCCTCGTTGGTTCCAGCCGCCCTCAGCGGTGGACATGCCCAGTGGGCCCATCGGGCCCATGGCGTAGCGGTTCTTGACGTGGATGGAGCCGATGGTCGTCGGCTCGAACAGAATTCGATGGATCTCGCTCACAACAACCTCCCCCGGCCGGCGTCATCGATGACGCACTGAATTGGATGCCGTGTGCGTCCCTATTGTATTCGCTGGATGCGAACGCGGCGTCTGAATCCATTCAGACGCCGCGTCGGGGGCTGTAGGTCAGGTCGTGTGAGCCGACGGCTCACACGTCACCCCAGGTCATTGGTGGAGAAGGTGTCGCACTGGGCCGGGTCGCCGGTGTCGAAGCCGCGCTGGGCCCAGTGGACTCGCATCCCCGACGAGCCGTGGGTCCACTTGTCGGGCTGCACGCCGCCACCGTACTGACGCTGGATGTGGTCATCACCGACTGCTCGAGCGGCCTCGACGACCTTGGCCAGGTCGTCACGGGTGACATTGTCGATGACGTCGGCCTTGTTCTTCGAGGTCCACTTGAGATAGGTGCCGGCATAGCAGTCGGCCTGCAACTCCAGGCGTACTGACGCCGACTTCGGGCCGGTCTGGTTACCCGATGCGTGAGCCTCGGACAATGTCCCCAGCAGGTCCTGGGCGTGATGACCGTACTCGTGGGCCATGATGTAGGCCTCGGCAGCGGTGGAGGACTGAGTACCAAGCTGCTGCAACAAGGTGTCGAGGAAGTTCGTGTCAAGGTAGACCATCTTGTCCGGCGGGCAGTAGAAGGGCCCAGTCTGGGCGTCGGCGTGACCACACCCGGTGCGCGCCGAACGGCTGAACGGAGTCGTTTTGGCCTTGGTGTAGCCCTCGATCTGGGTTTCCCAGTACTCGTTGATGCTGGTGGCGTAGGCCGCCCAGCGGCAGTTGGGGTCCCTTTTGACGTCGGCTCCGCTGCGGCAGTGCGACACCGCGGCCGTCGAGTTGGCCGGGACGGTTTGTGATTGATCGTTCTGACCGAGCAGATCGCCAGGATTGACGCCCAGCAAAACCGCAATGAGAAGGACGACGACCCCGGCACCTCCTCCGATGGCGACACGTCCACCGCCGCCACCGCCACTGGGGGAGCCGATGGAACCGGGATCAATACCTGCGTCGTCCTTGAAATCCATGACGCCCCGTTTCAGACGGCGAACCAGCAGATGACGCCAGCGACGACCAGCACGGCTGGAATGACGATGGCCAACAGGTGCCACCACCGTTTCTCCAACCAGATCTGCGTCAGGACGCCAATGATGAGGCCAAGAACGCCCAGGGCGACCACCGAGCACCAGTAGGTGACGGGTTCACCACGCTGGCACACGTCGGCGGCCTGGTCGCAGAGGGACCACCACGCGAGATATCCGAATATCCCCAATCCAAGCACGGCGACGACAACACCGCAGATGACGAGAATCAGGTACCGGCGCCATGAACGGACGACGTCCTCAAGGTCGTCGTCATCCTCTGGTGCTGCTCGGCGTGGCGTACTCATGTCTGACATTCTGTCAAGATGTGGGGCATGATGTCTCCTTTCGCGCGGGGAAATGAACCCAACGTCGCCCGGAAAGACCCTGGAAAAGGCGTTGTCACCCTTCATCACGATCACGCCACGCGGATGGACGCCACCACCCTCTACGAATGTCTGTGGCTGCGCAGCGCAGTGTTCAACGGGGAGCAACAGTGCACTGAGCCGGACCTGGACGGACGAGAACTCGAACCCACCACGGTCCTGGTGTGGGCCTCGGTCGATGGGCATCCAGTTGGAACCCTGCGCATCCTTGACGACGACCACATCGTCATCGGGCGAGTCGTCGTCGACGACGACCACCGCGGCCTCCATATTGGCCGGCGCATGATGGATCTGGCCCTTGAACTTGCGCGCGCAGCCGACAAGGAGATCACCTTGCACGCTCAGTCGTACCTGGAGAACTGGTACGGCGATTTCGGTTTCGTCGTCACCGGGCCGCACTTCGACGAGGCAGGTATCGATCACGTCCCCATGACCTTGGGACGCTGATTCCTCCAGACTCCCCATTTGGTCCAAGGCGTCAGGACGGGGGAAGATGGGCCGGTGCTGCAGGTCAAGGATGTGGAGGTGCGAGTCGGAGCCAGACTCCTGCTCAACCCAGTGAGTTTCCAGGTCACCGCTGGGGACAAGATCGGTTTGGTGGGTCGAAACGGTGCCGGCAAGACGACCCTGACCCGCATCCTGGCGGGTGAGGGGCTACCCGCCGCAGGTTCGGTGAGACGTACCGGGGAACTCGGCTACCTGCCTCAGGACCCCCGCGATCCTGACATGGAGACCATCGCCCGAGCACGAATCCTCTCGGCCCGTGGCCTGGACCACATGCTCGAACGGATGCGTACCCTGGAGCACCAGATGGCCAACGGCTCCGACGAGGAGCGGGCGGTCGCGATGGACAAGTACTCCAAGGCGGAGGACCGTCTCATCGCCGCTGGCGGTTACGGAGCCTCTGCCGAGGCTGCTCGGATCGCGTCGAACCTGGGACTTGACGATCGCGTGCTGTCCCAGCCACTCAAGAACCTTTCTGGTGGTCAGCGTCGTCGAGTCGAGCTGGCGCGCATCCTGTTTTCCGGGGCAGACACCCTCCTCCTGGACGAGCCGACCAACCACCTGGACGCCGACTCCATCGTCTGGCTGCGCAGCTTTCTGCAGTCCTACTCGGGCGGGGTTCTCATGATCTCCCACGACACCGGTCTGGTGGAGGCCACCGTCAACAAGGTCTTCCACCTCGACGCCAACCGCGCCACCCTCGACATCTACTCCATGGGGTGGAAGCTCTATCTGGAGCAGCGGGCTGCTGACGAGAAGCGTCGTCACAAGGAGAGGATCAACGCCGAGCGCAAGGCTGCTGCCCTGCAGGTTCAGGCTGACAAGCTGCATGCCAAGGCGACGAAGGCCGTTGCCGCCCAGCAGATGGCCCGGCGCGCCGAGAAGCTGCTTGCCGGGGTAGAGGGAGAGAGAGCTGTCGACAAGGTGGCCGCCATCCGCTTCCCCGACCCGGCCCCCTGTGGCAAGACGCCTCTGATGGCCCGCAACCTCACCAAGACCTACGGTTCCCTGGAGGTCTTCACTGGGGTGGACCTGGCCATTGACCGGGGATCCCAGGTCGTCGTCCTGGGGCTCAATGGTGCCGGAAAGACAACCCTGCTTCGGATCCTGGCCGGCAAGGAGACCCCCGACACCGGCGAGGTCATCGCCGGGCATGGCCTCAAACTGGGCTATTTCGCCCAGGAGCACGACCTGCTGGACATGGATCGCACTGTGCTGGAGAACATGGCCAGCGCAGCGGCTGATCTCGACGAGACCGAGATGCGCAAAGTGCTGGGCTCCTTCCTCTTCACTGGCGACGACGTCCACAAACCGGCTGGGGTGCTCTCCGGCGGCGAGAAGACCCGTCTTGCCCTGGCCACCCTCGTCGTCTCCTCGGCCAATGTGCTGCTGCTCGACGAGCCGACCAACAACCTTGACCCGGCCAGCCGAGAGCAGGTCCTCGACGCCATTGGCCACTTCGGTGGGGCGATCATTCTCGTCACCCACGACGAGGGAGCCGTCCATGCCCTCGACCCTGATCGGGTGCTTGTGTTGCCCGACGGCACTGAGGACATGTGGAGCGCTGACTACGCCGAGCTCATCAGTCTGGCCTGATATTGCAGTCCTGACGACCATGACATGCCGTAGCATGAGGGCGCACAGGACGTTGTCGAGGAGGGTTGATGGTCACACGTGCGCCCAGACTGGTTGGAGAGGCCAGACAGGCGATGGCCGAGGAATTGGCGGGTCGATACAACCAAGGTGCGTCCATCCGGTCGCTGGCACGCGAGTCCGGACGGTCCTACGGACTGGTGCAGAAGCTCTTGCGGGAAGCTGGGGTTGAGTTTCGTCCTCGTGGTGGTGCGGACCCGGCGTCGCCTGAGACCAAGGCCGAGCGTGAGACCGTGCAGCAGGAACAGGCAGATGATCAGCCCGACGTCGAGGCCCTCCGCCTGGCCGTCGAGACCGCAGTGGCCCGTGCGGAGAAGGCCGACCGCAAGGCACGCAAGGCTGAGAAGGCATTGCGCAAACTGCGTCGCAAGGGAGCCGGGAAGTCCCGCCGCAAGGCGGCCAAGGCGACCCTCAACAAGCATCGTGCCAAGGCCGAGAAGGCCGACCGCAAGGTGCGCAAGGCTCGTCGTCGCCTCGACGAGGTCGAACACGCAGCAGAGCCTCGTCAGTTCTGAGGGTCGTACGCGTCGACCGTGATCAGCGCGGGACCAGGGTGGTGATCTCCACCGCTGAGGTGACTTCCACCGCATCCACATGAATGTCCTGGACGTGGTGGGCGCTGGGCCCCATCGCGACGACGTCTGAGGCCGTCGGCCCGTCGAGGCCGACGACGGTGCTGATCTCCTCATGTCCGGCGACCTCGAACTGTGATTCCAGACCGGCCACGAGTTCGTCATGCTTGTGGGGCTGGATACCGATCATCCCGGTTGTCTCGCGCAACTGGTGCAGATGCTTGGGCAGGGGAGTGACGACGACGAGGAGGCCGTCGGGACGCAGTATGCGCTTGAACTCGTCGCGGTTGCGCGGCGCGAAAACGCACAACACGGCGTCCATGCACCCGGTGCGGATCGGTAGACCGGCCCAGGTGTCGGCGACGACAGCTGCCATCCGAGGATGGGCTCTCGCTGCCTTGCGAATGGCTGCTGATGAGACATCGGTGGCCAGACCGTGGGCAGTTGCGTGACCTTCGAGGACCTGTGCCAGATGATGTCCCGTTCCAGCCCCGACCTCGACGATGCTCCTGCGTTCGGCGAGGATCTCGGTGAGACGCCCGTCGAGGTCGTGGAAGAGACCGGCGTCAAGTACCCGCTGACGTGACGTGAGCATCGCGGAGGTGTCAGCGTTCGCCCCGGCTGGGGAGGTCGTCATCGTCACATGGCCCTGTTTGGCGATGTCGAGACAATGGCCTTCCTCGCAGCGCAGGGACCTCCCATCGAGGTCCATGGGTCTTTCGTGGCCACGGCGTTGACAGGTCGGGCACACCAGCCACGGCAGGGCCAGGGACAAGGTCGGCGTCACTTGGTGGTCGTCCTCGTCTCGGTAGTCTCGGACTCCTTGGGCGCCGAGATCCGGTTGGCCTTGGCCCGGCGCTTCTGACGATCCTTGACATCACCTCGGATGAGCACGAAGAGACCGATCACCGCGATGGCGGTGAAGCAGAACCACTGGATGGCATAGGACAGGTGCGGGCCATCATCGAGTTCTGGAAGTTCCAGGGGAACCAGACCCCTCTGGGCCGGCGCCATCGAGGTGGCCGTGATGTAACCGTTGACGTAGGTAATCCCCTGCGCCTTGCCGATGGCGTCGGAGTTGATGAGCCTGACCTTGCCCCGTACCGGGTCGGTGGCGGTGGGCTTGCCGTGTTCATTGCCCTTGACCCGCCCGGTGATCGTCACGGTTCCAGAAGGCGCTGGTGGCAAGGCCTGATTGTCACCGGTGGTGGAGGATCGCTTGAGGAAGCCGCGATCGATGAGAACGCGCTGACCATCCTTGGTGACGATGGGGGTGACGACCTCGGACCCTTCGTCATCGCCATTGCTGCGATAACGCACCTGAAGCTCGTGAGCCGTGTCGAAGGTGCCGGTGATGGTGGCCGGGCGCCACTGTTCCTGCGCGGTCACCGGGTGCTGACCCATGAGGGTCGACCACTCGACCGGTCGCTTGTTCTCGTTGGTACGGATGATCTCATTGGCTTCGCGGCGGCCCGACAGTCGGTGCAGTTGCCATTCGCCGAGGCGTACCATGACCAGGCCCAGCACAATGACCAGGAGGGTCAGGGCCACCCATCGAACCCACAGCTTCTTCACGTCCTCGAGCCTAGTTGGTCCTGCCACGTTGGCTGCCAACAGGTCTCAGGCATCCGATCCATGCCCAGGATTCAGTTCTCGTCGACCTCTCCATGGATCGTCACGGCCGGGTTCAGCTCCCCGCGAGTTTCCTCAGCGTGCTGGGAGGGCAAGGTGTCAGTGGTGCGTCGGTCCGCCGCATTGCCGAGGACGACAGCGATGGCAGGGATGACGGCAGCCCCCAGCAGGAAGGTCCACCGCCAGGGGCTAGGGGTGATGACGAGCCCGATGAAGCACAAGGTTCGCACCAGCATTGACCACAGATAGCGACGCTGACGCATCTCCAGGTCCTGGCTGGCAGATCTCTTGGCGGACGTGATGGAGTGCCGGGAGTCATGGTTCCCCCTGTGCCACCGAACACGTGCAGCGTCACTCACCCGTCCAGCCTAGGTCTGTGACGCCAATCAGGTCGAACCGTCCGAGCTCTTGGTGGTGGCCTGCGATAGGTTCATTCCATGAGTCCAGACACCCCGGGCCGCGTTGCCCTCGTCACAGGTGGATCGCGCGGTATCGGTGCTGCGATCGCCGCAGATCTGCACGCACAGGGATACCGAGTGGCTGCCACGAGTCGCTCGGCCACCGCACCTGAGGGGGTGCTGCCGGTCGCCTGCGATGTCACCGACGCGGACTCTGTCGACGCAGCATTCAGCCAGGTGGAGAAGGAGTTCGGCCCGGTTGAGGTGCTCATCGCCAACGCAGGCATCACTCGGGACGGACTCCTCGCCCGTATGAAGGAAGAGGACTTCACCGACGTTCTCGACACCAATCTCACTGGTACCTACCGCGTCATTCGTCGCGCCGCCAGGGCGATGACTCGCGCCCGGTTCGGGCGCATCGTCCTGACCTCCTCAGTGGTCGGCCTGCTCGGTTCGCCTGGCCAGGTCAACTATGCCGCGTCGAAGGCCGGCATGGTCGGTATCGCCCGGTCCGTAACCCGCGAGCTCGGTTCCCGTGGCATCACCTGCAACCTCGTCGCTCCCGGTTTCATCTCCACCGACATGACTGACGAACTGCCCGAGAAGGTCGTCGACGACTATCTGGAGCGTATCCCGGCCAAGCGGTTGGGAACGGTTGACGATGTCGTCGCCGCTGTCCGGTTCCTCGTCTCCGACCCCGCCGGGTACATCTCTGGTGCTGTGATCCCCGTCGACGGCGGGCTCGGCATGGGCCACTGACACCACGTACATCCATCCCCATCGACTGGAAGGACATCACCATGGGGCTTCTTGAAGGACGCACCATCCTCGTCACCGGCGTGACGATGCACACCTCGATTGCGTTCAAGGTGGCTCAGATCGCCCAGGAGCAGGGTGCACGGGTCATCGTCTCCAACCTGCCTCGGGCGGTCGGGGTCACTCGTCGCGCAGTGCGCAAGCTCGATCCGGTGCCGGAGGTGCTGGAGCTTGACGTCACCGACGACGACCAGCTCGCCGCCCTGCCCCAGCAACTGCGCGACCTCGGGGTGGAGAAGCTCGACGGCGTCGTCCATGCCATCGCCTTCGCCAACCCGAAGACGGCCCTGGGCGGCAAGTTCCTCGAGACCGAGTGGGAGGACGTCTCGGTAGCGGTGCACACTTCCACCTACTCCTACGTCTCCCTCATCACCGCCCTCGACGGGATGCTCGCCGAGAATGCCTCCGTCGTCGGTCTGACCTTCGACGCCACCGTCTCCTGGCCCTTCTATGACTGGATGGGAGTTGCCAAGGCTGGGCTGGAGTCAGCCAACCGTTACCTGGCTCGCTACATGGGTCCCAAGGGAGTGCGCTGTAACCTCGTCTCGGCCGGCCCGTTGGACACCATGGCCAAGACGGCCATTCCCGGCGCCGACGCCTTCAACGACCTGTGGGGAGAGCGTGCCCCGCTCGGCTGGGACACCAAGGACACCACTCCTGCCGCCAAGGGGATCGTTGCCCTGCTGTCCGACTGGTTCCCCGCCACCACCGGCGAGATGATCCACGTCGACGGAGGCATGGGTTCGACCGGAGCCTGATCAGGTCAGCGGCCACGAGGTGGCTGCTGTGATCGCTTGGGAGGCGGCGTTGCGCAACTGGCGCAACGCCGCCTCCCGCGTGTGCGCGCTGTGGGCCGTGATCAGCTGGTGGGTGGAGGCGAGTCCGGCGTCACAGGCGGTCAACACGGTCCATGCCGAGTCGAGGAGCCTCTGGTCGGAGGGGCGGTGACCGGTTAGATGAGGGGCAATGGCTTCAGGACGTTCCCCGGCAACCATGCCCAGATCACTGAGCCGGGATGCCGTGGCCGTCATCGCTGAACGAAGCAGGGGAGCCGCATCGGTGGGAGTTAACGGGGGCGGCGGAGCTACTGCTCGAGCGATAGCCCACTGCATGGCAGAACCGACAGGCTGGGGGATCCACGCCGTACCGGCGGGCACGGCAGCTGAGCCTTGATGACAGATAATGACAGCCCCGGCGTCGAGAGCCGCGTGATTGACCCGAGCTGGACCGCGCAGACCGGCGAGCTGGCCGGGAGCGGGCAACAGGAGGCCCCAGAACACCGGGGAGTCGTGGGGGGCGTGGGAGATCCGGGCCAGGGCCATCCGTATCGGGACCGAGGACAGCGGATCGTGCTCGGACAGGCCGAGGACTTCCTCAGGATCATGAACGTGGTGGGCCGCCGCCATCCCCAACAGCTCCGCCTCGGCATGGGGAGCGGTCGTGCGACCGGTACACAGCTCGTTGAGCAGACAGGTGAGACGGCAGCAGATCTCGAGCACCTGCCCAGATTAGACGCCCTGAGATGACATCGAAGGCCGCAGTTCCCGGCAACACCACGCCGACCTCGTCGCGCCAGCCAGTGAATGTCGCCGACACAAGGTAAGTTCATACTCATGAGTGCAGTGGCGCAGTTGGCAGGCGTGGGAGTCCGACGCGGGGAGCGATGGATCCTCGACAATGTCGACCTCGACGTCGAAGAAGGCCAGCGTTGGGTGCTGGTTGGTCCCAATGGGGCGGGAAAGACGACCCTTCTGCAGGTCTTGGGAGCTGAGCTTCATCCCACTGAGGGATTGGTCGAAATCCTCGACGAGATCCTCGGAGCCGTCGATGTCTTTGAGCTGCGCCCACGTATCGGCATGGCCTCCTCGGCCCTGGCACACCGCATCCCGGCCCAGGAGAAGGTCGGGAACATCGTTGTCTCGGCTGCCTGGGCTGTCGTCGGACGCTGGCGTGAAGCCTATGACGAGCAGGATGTCACCCGCGCCGATGAGCTGCTGGAGCGTATGGGTCTAGTCGGCATGGTTGATCGCACCTGGGGCACCCTCAGCGAGGGGGAGCGCAAGCGGGTCGAGATTGCCCGAGCACTCATGACTGATCCTGAGCTGCTGCTCCTGGACGAGCCCGCGGCGGGCCTCGATCTCGCCGGTCGTGAGCAGTTGGTTGACGTGCTCTCGTCCGTCTTCACCGATCCTGATGCTCCTGCCTCAGTGCTCGTCACCCATCACCTGGAGGAGATCCCGGCTGGCGTCACCCATGCCCTGATTATGGCTGACGGCCGCATCGTGGCTGCTGGGCCGGTTGAGACGACCCTGACCTCCGAGGTTCTCTCGGGTGCCTTCGGAATGCCGCTGACCGTCAGCCATGTCGATGGCCGATGGAATGCTCGCGCCGCTCACTGATATCTGACGACGGGAGAACGCCGTGATGGAGCCCTTCGAGGACTGGCCGTGGCTGGTCTGGCTGGTCGGCTCGGCGGTGCTGGCCTGCACTGAGATGCTCACCGGTGATTTCACCCTGCTCATGTTGGCTGGTGGAGCGGTTGCTGGTGCCTTCACAGCTTTCTTCCTGCCGGGGATGATCCTGGTCCAGGCGATCGTGGCCGTGGCCGTCGCTATCCTCATGCTGGCGGTGCTGCGTCCCACCCTGTTGCGACGGGTGCGAGAGGCTCCCGGATACCGTTCGTCCTTGGACAAGTTGGTTGGCTCCAACGGCGTCGCGACCAGTGAGATCACCGATGGGCACGGACAGGTCAAGGTTGACGGGGAGGAGTGGTCGGCTCGGTCGGTCGAGCCCGGCATGACAATTGCCTCAGGCGAGAAGGTCGAGGTCTTCGAAGTGGACGGGACGACCCTCGTCGTATATCCAGTTTTCAAGAGCCTCGGTCCGTGATCTGGAGATTTGCCCCTGATCTGGGATGATGTAGACGGTGCCGGGTTGTGATCGGCACGGTCCAAGATCCCTTGCAGGAGTTTCCATGCCCCAGTTCATCGTGGTTCTGGTGATCATTGCGTTGCTCGTCGCCTTCCTGGCCTCGAGCATCAAGATCATCCACCAGCAGAAGATTGGCTTGGTCGAGCGGCTCGGAAAGTTCAACCGACGACTCACCCCCGGCCCCCACCTGGTCATCCCCATCATCGATCGCGTGCAGTACAACCTCGACATGCGTGAGCAGGTCGTCCCCTTCCCGCCGCAGGGAGTCATCACCGAGGACAACCTGATGGTGAACATCGACTCGGTCATCTACTTCCAGATCGTTGACCCCGAGCGCGCCGCTTACGAGGCCCAGTCCTACAAGACAGCCATCGAGCAGCTCACCATGACGACGCTGCGAAACATCATCGGTGGCATGGACATGGAGGCCGCCCTCACCAGCCGCGAGGAGATCAACCAGAAGCTTCGGTCGGTCCTCGATGAGGCCACCGGAAAGTGGGGTATCAAGGTCAATCGCGTGGAGTTGCGGGCTATCGAGCCACCGCCCACCATCCGCGACGCGATGGAGAAGGGTGCGCGGGCCGAGCGTGACAAGCGGGCCGCCATTCTGTTGGCGGAAGGCCAGCGTCAGTCTCAGATCCTGTCGGCCGGTGGTGACCGGGAGTCCGCCATCCTGCGTGCCCAGGGTGATCGCGAGGCTGCCGTGCTGCGAGCCCAGGCCGACCGTCAGGCCCAGATGCTGCGGGCCGAGGGCGAGGCCCAGGCCATCACGACGGTGTTCAATGCCATCCATGCCGGCCAGCCCGACCAAGGTCTGTTGGCCTACCAGTACATGCAGATGCTGCCGACCCTGGCTCGCGGCGACTCCAACAAGGTCTGGGTCGTACCGTCCGAGCTCAATGACGCCCTCAAGGGGCTGGGATCGATGGCCGGCGGTGCACCTCAGGGGTCCGACGAGGGCGGGTTCTCGGTCGCCGATCCGAGCCGGTTCACCGCGCCGGAGAAGGTTGACGTCTTCGCCGAGATTGAGGCTCAGAAGGCTGAGGAGAAGGAGGCTTCCGAGGCCACCGTCCAACAGGCCATTCAGGAAGCTGCCAAGCTGGAGAATCCGGGGCTGTCAGGCAAACGTCACAGGGAGCCGAGCCAGGTTCTTGGCGCCTCGGCCCCTGTCCAGGTTGAAGCTCAGTCCGAGTCGACTGCTGCTGATCGGGGGCGACAGGGAGCTCCTGGAGACCAGGTTGATCAACCGGCCAACCCCCAGTACGTCGGTGATCAGCACTTTGGAGGGCAGCGGCCTTCACAGGATCAGTGAGGTAGTTGGGCCGGGGCCATGATGGCCTCGGCCTCTCTGCTATCAGCGGACGGGGCGCCGATACGCGGCACGCTACGACGATGGGGTCCATTGACACCGTGCATGTTTTCTTGCATGATTATCGTGCAGGAAAACATGCACAGTTGTCGTATCCGTGTTGAGGAGTCCCTATGTCCCCGTCTCGAACATATGTCCATCCTGACGCGTCGGAGATTCTCCTTCCTCGGGTTCTCTATGCGTTGAGTGATCCGATTCGTCTTGAGATGGTGCGTCGCCTGTCGCTGGTCGAGGAGGCAGACAGTCTTGACTTGGCGGATGATCTGCCGCGCTCAACCTTGACGTATCACACCCGTATCCTTCGGGAGAACGGGATCACCTTTACCCGCTCTCAAGGCAGGTCCTGCCTGATTTCGCTGCGTGCCCGAGACCTCGAAGACCGTTTTCCAGGTTTACTCGACTCGGTCCTTGCTGGCTTGGTGGCCGACGCCTCCCGTGAGGACTCAGCCTCGTGATTGGCAGGTTGTGGCCTTATTTTGTGGGAACCGTCGCCCTCGGTCTCGATGCTTATGTCATTGCAGGCATGTTGCCCGAGATCGCATCGGATCTCGGCAGCGGTCCGGGCACGGTCGGGCTGGGTGTTGCTGCCTTCACAGCTGCCTACGCGATATCCGGGCCTCTTCTCGCAGGTGTTGCGGCCGGTGTTTACTCTCCACTGTCGTCTGCGGTGGCCGCACACAGTGTTTCGGCTGACCGGAGGGGACGCGCGTTGTCCTATCCTTGCGGGTTTGGCATGCGGCACTGTGTTTGGGGTTCCTCTTGGGCTGATGGTGGCTGACTGGGCCTCGTGGAGGTGGACCTTTGGCCTCATCGTCGGGGTCGGGCTATGCGCGATGCTGGGAATAGGTCTGCTTGGTCGTGGCCGGATAGCGAATGTGGAAACCCCCGCTGCGGGTGCACGCTTTGCGACTCTCGGCAAGGGGTCAAACGTGGTTACCATGCTGGTGACTCTATGTACCGGGATCGCTTCGCTGGGGTTGTACACCTATTTCATACCTCTGCTTGACGGCCTGGGCCTGAGTTCGGCCCGTGTATGGCTGATATGGGTGTGGAGGATTGGTGGTGCCATAGGTGCATTGTTTGTAGGTCGCGTGGTTGACGCGGCGCAACGTTCGACTGTCGTGACGGCCATGATCACCGCATTGCTCCTACTCTCATTCCTGATGCTGGCCTGGAATCCATCGGTCATTGTTGTGGTCATGAGCATTTTGTGCTGGGGGATGTTGGGGTGGGCGTCACTTGCCCCTCAGCAGCACACCCTTATGGCGGACAATCCCCATGATGGTACGACTGCTGTTGCCGCAAACGCGTCGGCAAATTATTTGGGATCGGCGATTGGATCGATGGCTGGTGCGGCCCTGGTTGACCAAGGTCTCGTCGGTGAAAGTTTGGCATGTGTCGCCGCACTCCCGGTCATTGTTGCGTTCCTGCTTCAGCTTGTGCGAATTCGCATGTCGACATGACGCGTCATCGTGTGGTTTCCCACTGGCGGGCATAACGTCCCGCCAGCACCCCGCAAGCGATGAGCTGGGCCAGGTGGAAGATCATGAGAGGCAGCACGATGAGACCGACCGGCTGTCCCGCGAACAGCACCGTCGCCATCGGTAGACCGGTGGCCAGCGATTTCTTGGTGCCGCAAAACTGTATGGCGATGCGGTCGTCACGGTCGAAGCCGAGCCATCCGGCTCCTGCCCAGGTCAACCACAGCATGAAGAACAACAGGACCAGGCATATGAGGGTCAGGACGATCATCGATGCGGGTGATACCAAGGCCCACATGTGTTCGCGCATACCTTCTGAAAATGCCGAATAGACGACGAGGATGATTGACCCCTGGTCGACAAATTTGAGTGGCTTACGTTGCCTCGTGACGAAATCTGCGGTCCACCGACGTGACAGCTGGCCCAACACAAACGGCAGCAGCAGTTGAATGATGACATCAAGAAAGCTCGACGCCTGAATCGTCAGCCCACCGCTCGTCGACATCATGAGGAGGGCCAGGACGGGGGTGAGGAAGGTCCCCAAGAGATTCGACGTGGTTGCTGCAACGATGGCCCCTGCGACGTTGCCGTGGGCGATCGAGGTGAAGTTGATCGACGACTGCACCGTCGAGGGCACCAGGCAAATCCACAACATGCCGACGTACAGGGTTTTGGGTATCGCCCAAGGCACTAGGCCGTGCATTGCCAGTCCGACGAGCGGAAAGACGACGAAGGTAGCGACCAGGATCGCTCCCTGTAACTTCCAATTCTTGAGACCGTCGAGAGTTTCGCGGGGTTCCAGCCGGGCACCATAGAGGAAGAACAGGATAAAGATAAGGACAGTGACGCCGTGATCGACGACGAGTACAGCCGGCCCCGTGGCAGGAAGGATCGACCCAATGATGGCCGTCACGACGATGGCGATGACGAATCCGTCGATGGGCAGCTTGCGGCGTGGCTTGGCGGAACTCACCTGCCCACGATAGCCACCGGTAGGTTGGAGCGGTGGCAACGTTCATAGACATCGACGATCCGGCCGATTCGCGCCTGGCCGACTACGTCAGCTTGCGCGACGTCAACTTGCGAAAGTCCTTGGAGGCTGAGCAAGGGCTCTTCATCGCGGAGGGGGCCAAGGTCATCCGGCGCGCTTGTGAGGCGGGGTACCCGCCCAGATCATTCCTGCTGGCTCCTCGCTGGATCGACGGTCTGCGCGATCTCTTCGACGACCTTGACGTCGAGGTCTACGTCGTCTCCGAGGCCCTGGCCGAGCAGGTGACCGGTTTCCACGTCCACCGTGGTGCTCTGGCGTCGATGTGTCGACAGACCCGCTGGAGCGCCGCCGATCTCACGGATGCTCGCCGGGTGGTGGTGTGCGAGGACATCGTGGACCACACCAATGTCGGCGCGATCATCCGGTGCGCCGCAGGCATCGGGTGGGACGGTGTCCTGTTGGCCCCCCGCGCCGCCGATCCGCTCTACCGTCGAGCCATCAAGACGTCGATGGGAACCGTCTTCCAGCTGCCCTGGGCCAGGCTCGAGGACTGGTCAGGTGGTCTCGACGAGCTGCGAAACCATGGCTTCACGGTGGCGGCAATGGCCCTGAGTGACGACTCGGTCACCCTGGACGAATTCTCCGCGGACCTGCGAGCCAAACCTCGGAAGGTTGCCCTGCTCATGGGCACCGAGGGGGCGGGTCTGTCGGCTCACTGGATCAGTCAGGCCGACGTCGTGGTGCGTATCCCGATGGCCGGAGGAGTTGACTCCCTCAACGTCGCAGCAGCCGCAGCGGTGGCTTGCTACGAGTTGCGGGACGTCACGCCCTCACGAATCAACCCTTCGGGGTGAGCGGCCAGTCGTCGGGGTAGAGATGGGCCACCTTGTCGTGCTGCTCGTCGAGCTTGCGACGTGAACGCTTGGACAGCCGATCCCCGAAGACGACGCCGTTGCAGTGGTCGGTCTCGTGCTGCAGACAGCGGGCGAAGAAACCGGTTCCGGTGACGGTGATGTCGTTGCCCCAGGGATCCTGGCCGGTACAGGTGGCCAGGTCGGGGCGGGCCAGGGACTGGAATCCGCCGGGCCAGGAGAGGCAGCCTTCGTCAGCAGCCTCGAGGCGACGATCGCGTCCCTCCGGCAGGGTGACGACCGGGTTGCAGAAGGCACCGTGGTGGACGATGCTGTCGGAGTCCGGGCAGATGTAGACGAACAGAGACAGGTCAACCCCCACCTGGGTTGCGGCCAGACCCACACCGTCGGCGGCGTCCATGGTGGTGAACATGTCACGAATGAAGGTCGTCAGGTCCTCGTCGAACTCGGTGACGGAGCGGGTCTGGGCGTGGAGAACAGGCTCCCCCCACCGGGTGACCCGGCGCAGGGACCCACCTTTGAACAGATCCTCCCAACGGGGGTCGTCATTGGGGGTGTGCTTGCGCATGGCTGATCTCCTGAGGTTGATGAATGTCCGGGGGTGATTGTCTCACGAGTGGGCAGGTGCCCGTGATCACCCGATGGTTGGGCCAACGAGCACCCGCATGACCCCGGGTTGGTCAATGGTGGTTTCGACCTGCCACTCGCCGGTCTGGTCGTCGCGGCAATGAACCGCGATGTGGCCCTCTTCCGGCAGTGCGGCCCAGACTCGGGTGCCGCTTTGCGTAGTCACGGTGATGTCACGCGGATTGGCCCCAGTGCTGTCGAATTCGTCAACCAGTTCGAGTCGTCCGAACCGGCCTTCCAACACCCCGACACTTCCCACCAGACGGTTGGCGACGAAGTGTTGGCCATCCGGGGAGGACACGATTGCAGACGGCTGGGCAGGTGCTTGGGAGAGATGGCCTCTCCGAGTAGGAACCTTTGACCAGCGCGATGACGGCGTCTCGGTGACGAATCGCCATTCTCGAGCCCACATGTCGTGTCCGGTGGGCCGGGACCAAGTGCTGACCGTTCCGGACAATTCTCCGGCGACGGTCAGGATCTGCTTGCGGCCGTTCTCGGTGAGGGTGAGGTGACGAGGGCCCATACCGGCAGGGGTCTTGAGAGAGCCAATGATCTCAGGACCAGCCTCGCTCCAGCGCAGGAAACAGACACGGTCGGCCCCCAGGTCGGTGACGGCGAGGTGAGCGCGATCCAACCAGGTCACCTGGTGGGCGTGAGGCCCTTCCTGACGGTCAGGCAGCGGGCCGGGGAAGGTGCGGTCCTTGCCCAGATCCAGGACGTGACGAACCATCGGCCGGGTCAGGTCCGACAGATCCACGAACTCAACCTGGCCGGAGGCGTAGTCGGCGATCGCCATGAGTCGACCGGTGGGATCGACGGCACCGTGACAGGGCGATTGGCCTTCCAGCTCGATGGTTCCGACAACCTGGAACTGGCGTCCGGGGTGGACGAGCCACAGGGTGTTGTCACGTTCGCAGAGCACGGCGACCACGTTGTACAGCGGTGTCGCCCAGGACGCGTCCCCGAGCTGGCAGCTACCGACGATCTCGGTGTGGATCCCGTCGGAATCATCGGTCAGCTGCCACGCGGTGATACCTCCGACCGAGACATCGGTGGTGCGATGGCAGGCAAGAACTGGGGTGACAGCCATGATTGGCAGCCTACTCACGATGAGCCTTCCACAAGGCCACATGATGCAGGACGGGGATTATCCACAAGCAATGACATCCAATGTCATGTGGTTGTCCACAGGACAGAAAATGATGGCGGATTTCGCGGGCTCGGACGACAACTGAAGATGTGAGGAGATCTGTCTGTATCAGTGTGTTGATCATCGTCATCGGGACGTGCCTGTTGGTTTTTCCTGCCCCTACGCGCAGCGTTGCGGCGCCGTCCGCGAAAGCTCTGTCGTGGCGAGCCCGACCGATGGGTGACCTTGGCGTGCCGGCCCGGAGGCGTCCTCCCGTGCCCGGTCGCGTCGTCAAGGGGTTCGATCCTCCGGCCAAGCCGTGGTTGCCCGGTAGCCGTGGGGTGGAGTTCGCGGCATCGCCGGGGGAGCCGGTGAGGACCGTCACCGCTGGGGTCGTCGTCTTCGCCGGACAGGTCGCCGGCACTGGGGCGGTCAGCATCATGTTGCCCGACGGACGGCGGACCACCCACATGCCGGTGGTTCCTGTCGTGGCAGTCGGTGACGTCGTCATTCCCGGTCAGGTCATTGGGCTGGTGGGCGTGGGACCGCCATGTTCCCGGACTTGTCTGCACTGGGGACTCAAGAAAGGAACCGAGTATCAGAATCCGATGACCCTGTTGGACACCGGGGTACGTCTCCTGCCAATGCAGGGGCGAGCTCGGGTGGTGTCGGTCAGACGGGGCCTTCGCCATCCCTTGGAGCTTCCCGGCGCGAAACCTCGTATGAGGTCTGCCGGCACGTTGATGCCGCCATGGCTGGGAGCCGGTCGTGATGGGGTGATCCTCGTCGACGAGCAGGTGGCTCGGGCCGTGGCCCGGAAGGGGTCACGCCCTGGGGTGAGCCTGACGAAAAGCCGTCCGTAGTCTCTCGGTGGACACGTGTGTGTAGATCTGAGTGGTGGCCAGTGACTCATGTCCCAGCATGTCCTGGACGGTTCGTAGGTCAGCTCCGCCCTCCAGAAGGTGCGTCGCCATGGCGTGACGCAGTCCGTGGGGCCCCAGGTCGGGGGAGTCCGGCTCGGCTCGCAGATGGGTGTGAACGATGCGTCTCACCACTCGTTGGTCGATCCGACCACCACGGGTGCCGAGGAAGAGTGCTCTTCCAGAGGTGGGGCAGACCCATTCCTGACGACGCCCCAGCCATTCGTCGACAGCGCGCAGCGCGGGCCCTCCCATCGGCACGGTGCGTTGCTTGTTTCCCTTGCCGGTCACTCGTACTGTCTGGCGAGAGTGGTCGACGTCACCCAAGTCCAGGCCACACAGCTCACCGACGCGCAGGCCACCTCCGTAGAGCACTTCCAGGATGGCGGCATCACGGGCACCCTGCGGTGACTCATCGCTGCGCGCCTTGGCAATCGCATCGTCAAGAATGTGGCGCGCCTGTTCGACGCTAAGGGTGGCCGGCAGACGTTTTGGAACCTTGGCCGAGGACAGGGCGGCCGTCGGGTCTCCGTCGATGAGCCCCTCGTTGGATGCCCATCGGAAGAAGACCCGCGCCGCTGACCAGCGGCGCTGCATGGTGGCCGCCGTTGCGCCAGCCAGCCTGGTGTCGGCCAGCCAGGCCCGCACGCGGGCTGTATCGATGTGTCCGATCGAGTTGACGCCGTGGTCGTGCACGTGCTCCATGAGGTCGGTGAGGTCAGCTCGGTAGCCACGAATGGTGTTGGGGGAGCGACGCAGGGTTGCGAGATGATCGGAGAAGTCCTCGATGGGCACCGAGAGCGCACTCGGAAGGCGCGGGGAGTCAGGGCGAGGATTCATCCTTCCCACTGTGGCCTGCCGCTGTCGGGATGGCGAGGTGGACACGCGGAGAGGAATGGTGATCTGAGAGGGAGGAGCACAGCTACGAGGAGGACGCCGGCGATTGGCTTGATCACCACTTCATGTCATAAACTGGCCGGGCAGTCCGGACTCTTTCGGGCTGACTTCGCATGCATCGACGTCATCGACACCGGACGTCCACGGTCCTGCCACGGCAGGCGGGCGAACGGTGATGCATCAGGAGGTGACGCAATCCCGCGTCGCCGCACAACCGTTTGGCACACCCGTGGTGTGCCCTGATGAGGAAGGACACGGTCATGGCCGTCGTCACCACTCGCCAGCTCCTCGAGAGCGGCGTTCACTTCGGACACCAGACCCGTCGCTGGAACCCGAAGATGAAGCGTTTCATCTTCACCGAGCGCAACGGCATCTACATCATCGACCTGCACCAGTCGTTGACCTACATCGACAAGGCTTACGCCTTCGTCAAGGAGACTGTCGCCAAGGGTGGCCAGATTCTCTTCGTCGGCACCAAGAAGCAGGCTCAGGAGTCCATCGTCGAGCAGGCCAGCCGCGTTGGCATGCCCTACGTCAACCAGCGTTGGCTCGGCGGAATGCTCACTAACTTCCAGACCATCTCGAAGCGCATCGCCCGACTCAAGGAGCTCGAGGCCATGGACTTCGACAAGGTCTCCGGCTCCGGTCTGACGAAGAAGGAGCTGCTCATGCTCTCCCGTGAGAAGGACAAGCTGGCCAAGGACCTCGGTGGCATCCGCGACATGCCGAAGACTCCTCAGGCTATCTGGGTTGTCGACACCAAGAAGGAGCACCTCGCCATCGACGAGGCTCGCAAGCTCAAGATCCCGGTTGTCGCCATCCTCGACACGAACTGCGACCCGGACGAGGTCGACTACCCGATCCCGGGCAATGACGACGCCATCCGTTCGGTGTCCCTGCTGACCCGCATCATCGCCGACGCCGTCGCCGAGGGCCTCATGGCTCGCTCCTCCGGCAAGTCCGGTGACCAGGCTGCCGAGGCTGAGCCCATGCCTGACTGGGAGCGTGAGCTCCTCCAGGGGGGCGACGCCAAGGCTGAGAACAAGACCGAGGCCAAGGCCGAGGAGCCGAAGGCCGACGCCCCCAAGGCCGACGAGGCCGAGAAGTCCAACTGAAGTTCGCCCACGTCTAGACAGGACTGAGATTACCCATGGCTATCACTGCTGCTGAGGTCAAGAAGCTGCGCGACGCCACCGGCGCCGGCATGATGGACGCCAAGAAGGCACTCACGGAGGCCGACGGCGACTTCGACAAGGCCGTTGACATCCTGCGCGTTTCCGGCGCCGCCAAGGCTGCCAAGCGTTCCGACCGCGAGGCCAGCAACGGCCTGGTCGCCGCTGCCGGTACTTCTCTGGTGCACATCGGCTCCGAGACCGACTTCGTCGCCAAGAACGAGGAGTTCATCGCCACTGCCAAGGAGATCGCCGAGGCCGTCGAGAAGGCTGGAGCCGACTCCAAGGACGCGGCCAACGCCGCCACCCTGGACGACGGCACCACCATCGCCGACAAGCTCGGTGAGCTCGCCGCCAAGATCGGCGAGAAGATCGAGCTCGCCAACGCCGCCCACGTCGACGGCAACGCCCACGTCTACCTTCACCGTCGTTCCCAGGACCTGCCCCCGCAGGTCGGCGTGATGGTCGAGTACGAGGGTGACGACAAGGAGGCCGTGCACGGCGTCTGCCTGCAGATCGCCGCCATGAACCCGCGCTGGCTGTCTCGTGACGAGGTCCCCGCCGACGTCGTCGAGCACGAGCGCACCGTCGCCGGTGACATCGCCCGCGAGGAGGGCAAGCCCGAGAAGATCATCGACCGCATCGTCGAAGGTCGTCTCAACGGCTTCTACAAGGAGAACTGCCTGCTCGACCAGCCGGCCATCTCCGACGACAAGATGTCCGTCGCCCAGACCCTTGAGGCCGCTGACGTCACCATCAAGCGCTTCGTGCGCTTCTCCGCTGGAGAGTGACTCCTTCCCGGTGTGAACCGGGGATGACTGACACGAACGGTCCCACCACGTGGTGGGACCGTTCGTCGTTCTCGGACTCGAGGGTTCGCTGGAGTTCAGAGGTCCCGGGCCATCCATGACGGGATCCCCGGGTAGTGAATGCCGGTCAAGACCACGGTGAACTGCGGCGGTAGCCATCCTCGGGCTAAGCTGAAGTGACGCATCCCGCGTCAATGTCCGCCGACCAGGAGAGATGATGCCAGAGCGCTACAACCGAGTTCTTCTCAAATTGTCCGGAGAGGTTTTCGGAGGGGGAGGAATCGGTGTCGACGCCGATGTCGTGGCCGCCAAGGCCCGCGAGATCGCCGATATCGCCAACAGCGGCGTCCAGGTGGCCGTCGTCGTCGGAGGTGGGAACTTCTTCCGTGGAGCTGAGCTTCAGCAACGCGGCATGCAGCGTGACCGCGCTGATTACATGGGCATGCTCGGCACTGTCATGAACTGCCTCGCCCTGCAGGATTTCTGTGAGAAGGCCGGAGTCGACACCCGCGTCCAGACCGCCATCACCATGGGCCAGGTCGCCGAACCGTACATTCCCCGCAAGGCTGAGCGTCACATGGAGAAGGGACGAGTTGTCATCTTCGGCGCTGGGTCTGGGATGCCGTACTTCTCGACCGACACCGTTGCCGCCCAGCGAGCCCTCGAGATCGGCGCGGATGCCCTGCTCATGGGCAAGCAGGGGGTGGACGGCGTCTATGACAGCGATCCCAAGACCAACCCGAACGCCCACAAGTTCGATGAACTGACCTACGACGAGTTCCTGTCACGTGACCTCAAGGTCGCCGACGCCACCGCCGTCGCCATGGCCAGGGACAACGATCTGACGATGATCTTCTTCAACCTCGAGACCCCGGGCAACATCGCCCGTGTCATCAATGGTGAGGAGATCGGCACCACCGTCCATCGCTGAACCATCGAAGACATACCAAGGAAGGACTACACAGTGAGCGACATCATCAAGGACGCCGAGAAGAAGATGGGGTCAGCGGTCGACCATGCCCGCGAGGAGTTCGCGGCCATTCGCACCGGACGTGCCAATCCCGCCATGTTCAACAAGATCATGGTCGATTACTACGGCGCCCCCACCCCCCTGCAGCAGCTCGCCAGCTTCCAGGTTCCGGAGGCTCGCACCGTCCTCATCGCCCCGTTCGACAAGAGCTGCGTCAACGAGGTCGAGAAGGCCGTCCGCGACTCGGATCTGGGGGTCAACCCCTCCAACGACGGCAACGTCGTGCGTTGTGTCCTGCCGGCCCTCACCGAGGAGCGCCGCAAGGAATACATCAAGATGGCCAAGGCGAAGGCTGAGGAAGGCCGTATCGCCGTCCGCAACGTCCGTCGCGCAAGCAACGACATCGTCAAGAAGCAGGAGAAGGACAAGGAGATCTCCGAGGACGAGATGACTCGTCTGGAGAAGGAGCTCGACCAGGTCACACGCAAGTACGTCGAACAGATCGACGAGCTCCTGAAGTCCAAGGAGAGCGAGCTCCTCGAGATCTGATCGGATTCAGGATGGACAACTCGCAGCAGAAGGCCACGGCCACACGTACCCCACGTGCTGGCCGTGATCTTCCTGCCGCCATCACCACGGGTGTGGTGCTGTGCGGGGCCGTCATCGGCACCGTCGGGTGGTGGCACTGGGGGTTCGTCCTGCTGATGGCCCTTGCTCTGGTGGCCGGAGCCATCGAGCTTCATCGAGCAATGGCTCGGCTGGGCATGGATTCTGCAGTTGTGCCGATCTGTGTTGGCACCGTGATGATGGTCGTCGGGGCCTACGCGGCCTCGACGATGGACCTCCACATCCTGCCCAACACCTTCCTCATTGCCACCCTCGGGGCGACGACGGTCGCGGCGATGGCATGGCGTCTGCCGCGCGGTTCCGACGGATTCGTCGAGGATGTCGCAGCGAGTCTGTTCACCATCGCCTACCTGCCGCTGTTGGGCTGCTTCGTCCCACTCATGATGGGAGACGACGGAGGCAGTCGGCGCATCGCCACCTGGATCCTCAGTGTCGTCGCCTCCGACACTGGCGGCTATGCCATCGGGGTGCTTTTCGGCAAGCATAAGATGGCCCCGATGATCAGCCCCAAGAAGAGCTGGGAGGGATTCGCCGGATCCGTCATCACGGCGGCCCTCGTCGGATGGGCCTGTCTGGGCGGCCTGCTCTCAGCTCCGGCATGGGCCGGTTTGCTCCTCGGCGTGGTTCTCGCGTTCACTGGGACTGCGGGAGATCTCGTCGAGTCGATGATCAAACGCGATGCCGGTATCAAGGACATGTCGAACTTTCTGCCCGGCCACGGTGGAGTGATGGACCGGCTGGACTCGGTGCTGTTCTCAGCACCCTTCGCATGGCTCGTCATGTCCCTGGTGCTGTGACCGTAGTCGCGGGGTCACTCCGCTATGAGCTTGACCAAGGTCCGATGATGTACTATTTACTGAGTAGTAGCTATTAGATATAGATGGGGGCGGAGATGGACATTATTATCATGGTCCTCATCGCCGTGTTGGTGCTGACAATGATACTACGTGGTGTCAGGAAGTCGGTATTCATTGTTTCCGTCATGGTCATCGCAGCGCTTTGCGTGATTCTGTTGTCGCTGCATGCGACGAGTGATCTGGGGCTGTCATGGTAAGGAACGACGACATCGAAGTCGAAAGTCAAACGGTGTCAGATGCGGAACGAATCCCGACTGGAGCAGGGCGGGTGTTTCCTACCGTGGGCTTCTGGGGAGCGAACCTCTTCCTGCTGGCCTACATTGGGGTTCTAGCGGGTGGATTCATCGTGCAATTCGGGTTGCATGAATACCCATGTCCACTGTGCATGCTTCAGAGGTATTCGATGATGCTTGCTTCTTTGGGGCCTCTTTACATCATTGTACGCACTCGGCGCGGGTCCGTGATGATGGCTGATTTTTGCCTGGGCTATGGCGTATCGATCCTCTCGGCGGTCCTTGGCGCAGCGGAATCGGCACGTCACATCCTGTTGCATATTCAGCCCGGGGATCCTGGGTATGGTTCCAAAGCTTTCGGGTTGAGCACCTACACTTGGGCCTTCATCACCTTTGCCATCGTCATAACATTCTGTGGCGTCATGATGATCTTCGCTCCGTGGCTTACCCCTCGTGGTGTCAAGGCCCACGCCATATCCGCTGTCATCATGTGGCTATTTGCCCTCATCGTCGTGGCGAACCTCGCCATGATCGTCTTTCTTGAGGGATTCCACTTCCTCCTGCCCGGTGATCCGGCCTGCTACGAGCTGGTGCAGAACTGTTCGCCGAGATGACGTCGCGGAACCGTACTTAGCAGACGTCGACTCGTGTGGTCGGATGGTGGGAGCTGGGGATAATGGGGGCATGATGTCATCGACCGGAAGTCCCGTCAGCACGTCAGGTCTTGTTCTCCCCTCCACGCCGCTCGCCGAGCCGGGCAAGGAAGTGCCACTCGTGGTGAATACCCCGAGTCGTGCGAAACCTCCTCTTCACTGGATCGATCTGAGCGTCGAGGAGAGGGTGCAGGCAGTCAAGGATCTCGGTCTGCCGGCCTTCCGCGCGCGCCAGATTTCCACCCACGTCTTCGACCGTTGGGAGGTTGACCCCACCGAGTGGACCGACCTGCCCAAGTCAGCCCGTCAGGAAGTCGCCGACGCCTGGTTCCCGACCCTGTTGACCCAGGTCTCCCGGCAGTCCTGCGACCGTGGCATGACCGTGAAGACTCTGTGGCGGCTACATGGCGGGGCGCTGGTGGAGTCGGTTCTCATGCATTACCCAGCCACCCGTCATTCTGCGGCTCGCACCACCTTGTGCATCTCCTCCCAGGCCGGCTGCGGCATGGCCTGCCCGTTCTGCGCGACCGGGCAGGGCGGTATCCAGCGCAACATGTCCACCGCTGAGATCGTGAGCCAGGTGCTGGCGGCCAACCGTCTCATCGAGGCTGGAGAGGTTCCCGGGGCCAGCGGCCGGGTTCACAACATCGTCTTCATGGGTATGGGCGAGCCGATGGCCAATTACCGTTCGGTGCTCACTGCGATTCGCACCTTGACCGCTGAGGGGCCCGACGGGGTTGGCATGAGTGCCCGGGCCCTGACGATCTCTACCGTTGGTCTCGTGCCGCGTATCAAGGCGCTGACTGAGGAGGGGATACCCGTCACCCTGGCCGTCTCCCTGCATGCCCCCGACGATGAGTTGCGTGATGAACTCATCCCGGTCAACCGTCGTTGGAAGGTCGACGAGCTCCTCGATGCAGCCTGGCAGTACGCCGAGAAGACCAAGCGTCGGGTCTCGATCGAGTACGCCCTCATGAAGGACATCAACGACCAGGCTGACCGGGCCGCCGTGCTGGCTCGCCAGATCCGTCGTCGTGGCGACTGGACCTGGGCTCACGTCAACCTCATCCCGCTCAACCCGACCCCGGGTTCGCGCTGGACGGCGTCACGCCCGGAGGATCAGGACGCCTTTGTCGAGACCCTGGAGCGCTGGAAGATTCCGGTCACGGTGCGCGACACCCGAGGCTCCGAAATTGATGGCGCATGTGGTCAGTTGGCTGCTGTGGGACGCTCGGAAGGTTTGGGCAACTAGTCCATTGGGCGAGCCAGGGGGATGGCTCGGGGCGATGTGGTGCGAAAATCATCCGAAGGACGTCTGCACATGAAGGAGGTCGCTGGATGGACAGCCAGCTCGAGGACGCCTACGAGGCAGTGCTGAAGCGCAATTCGGGAGAGGCCGAGTTCCACCAGGCCGTGCGGGAGATCTTCGAGTCCCTCGGCCCGGTGCTCGAGAAGAACCCGCAGTACGTCGAGGCAGCAGTCCTGTCGCGTATCTGCGAACCGGAGCGTCAGATCATCTTCCGGGTCCCGTGGGTCGATGACAAGGGCAAGGTGCGCATCAACCGTGGCTTCCGTGTCGAGTACTCGTCGGTACTGGGGCCGTACAAGGGCGGACTGCGATTCCACCCCTCGGTGTACCTGGGAACCATCAAGTTCCTCGGTTTCGAGCAGGTCTTCAAGAATGCGCTGACCGGTATGCCGATTGGTGGTGCCAAGGGCGGCTCGGACTTCGATCCGCACGACGCCTCCGAAGGTGAGGTCATGAGGTTCTGCCAGTCGTTCATGACCGAGCTCTACCGCCATCTCGGTGAGCACACCGACGTCCCTGCCGGTGACATCGGCGTTGGTGGCCGTGAGATTGGTTTCCTCTTCGGCCAGTACAAGCGGATCACCAACCGTCACGAGTCCGGGGTTCTCACCGGAAAGGGACTCACCTGGGGTGGTTCCTTGGTGCGCACCGAGGCCACCGGCTACGGTGCGGTCTTCTTCGTCCAGCGCATGCTGGCGACCAATGGGAGGTCCTTGGACGGCCTGCGAGTCACCGTCTCCGGGTCGGGCAACGTCGCCATATACGCCATCGAGAAGGCCCAGGACCTCGGTGCGACCGTCGTCGCGTGCTCGGACTCCAACGGGTACGTCGTGGATGAGAAGGGGATTGACGTCGCCCTGCTCAAGCAGGTCAAGGAGGTCGAGCGGGCACGCATCAGCGAGTACGCCGCTCGCCGCGACTCGGCCACCTTCCGCACGGACGGCTCGATCTGGGACACCACGGTTGACGTAGCCCTGCCCTGCGCGACCCAGAACGAGCTCAACGGTCAGGCGGCCGCCACGCTCATCCGGAATGGTGTGGTTGCCGTGGCCGAAGGTGCCAACATGCCATGTACCCCCGAGGCTGTGCACGCCTTCCATGACGCCGGTGTCCTCTTCGCTCCCGGCAAGGCCTCCAATGCTGGTGGTGTGGCCACCTCGGCCCTGGAGATGCAGCAAAATGCCGCGCGCGACTCCTGGGACTTCGACGCCACAGAGGCCCGCCTGCAGCAGATCATGGCTGACATCCATGATCGCTGCATTGAGACAGCTGACGCCTATGGCCACCCAGGCGACTATGTCATGGGTGCCAACATCGCCGGATTCACCAAGGTGGCGGACGCCGTCATCGCGATGGGTGTCGTCTGAGCTCCTCCATCCCACCTGGTCCGCCGCCGGTGGCAGCGAGATGATGGACGTCAGCAAGGGTGGCACACTCGGTCAGATTGGCCCCTTCACGAGTCCGGACGGATCCGGTGCTGTCTGCTCCGGCTGCTCGACCATCTCGATCTCGATGTGGGACGGGCTCATCGATGCGGCTCTGGGTGGACCAAACCAAACAGACCGCGGGGATCGAGGGGGACACAATCCCACTGGATCGTCGTGGAACCCGGCGACATCCGCACAGTCAGGCCGTGGGGACTGGAGATGACGTCAAGTTTCGCGATGAAGGTCTCGCCCTGCCAACCACCGCTTGCCGCGATGTCTATGGAACCCTCACCGACACGGCAGTGACACGTCAGCCACTCGTCATGGCCGACGACGAGGTCGAGGGCGGCGTCGAAGATGCCGAACTGGGGTTGGGCGCAGTGCCAGGACATCGCCCAGCCGTCACCGTCACCGCGAGGGGACACGACAATGTGAGAACCATCGACGATTCCCTGCACCGAGCGCGCCGGGTCGAACTTCCCGGAGACCGTGGGCAGGGTGCGGACAATTTCCTCGGGCTTGGGATCGATCCCCTCCACCAGCGCCGGAACGAGATGATCCCAGACGATCTGCAGAATCGCCTGTTTGTCCCCGGGGCCCTCGCCGACCTCATTGGTCATGACGACGACAGCGTCGACCTCGGGGATGACGAGGGCGAACTGGCCGAAGGCGCCGTCAAGACGGTAGCCGTGGCTCGAGATCCAGGTCTGCCAGCCATAACCCAGTCCCCACTCGGGGCCGGTGAGGCCATCGGATCCGACATGCTTGACGCGGTGCTGCTCGATCCATTCCCGGGGGAGCAGACGCTTGCCGTCATGGATGCCGTCGTCGAGGAGGAGCTGGGCGAACCGACCCATGTCCTCGGCGTCGATGTGCAGGCCACTGAACCCCAACGGAATGCCATCCATGTCGCCGGCCCAGCTGTGTGGCCCACAACCCAGCGGTTCCAGTACCTCTCGGGTGATGATGGCGTCGACATCCACCCCGGTGTGTCGACGCACGATCCGAGAGAGCAGCCAGGTGCCGAGATTGTTGTAGGCGAAGTCGGCCCCGGGACGTCCGGCAGGTTCGGTCGCCAACCACAGCTGAGCGGTCTCGGTGCTGGGAATTCGCAGTACGCCCAGGGGAGGCTCGATGAGTTGTTCGGGGGAGTGGCCACTCGCCATCGCCAGGACGTCACGGACCCTGATGGATCTGGCTATCGGGCCGGTCTCACCGGTGCAGGAGGTGGGCAACAGGTTGGCCAGGGTGTCGTCGTACCCGAAGGCGCCACGGTCCACTGCGATGCCGACGGCAGCAGAGGTGAAGGTCTTCGAGCAGGAATAGACGAGGCCGGGGACGTCGGGGCTCCAGGGTGCCCAGCGACGCCGCCCGACGACCTGTCCGTGCTGACGGACGATGAGTCGATGGGGGTGGGCCCCGGCTTCTTCGAGGGCATCCGCGGTGATGTCGAGGACACTGTCGATCATGAATCCACTGTAGGGCCGCTGACCAGGGCATTGAGACGACGATTGAACGGATTCTCCCTCGAATCGGCCCTTCGGAATGGTCGTGACAGACTGGCAGGGTGAAGAAGGTCATCATTCTCGGCTCCACTGGATCGATCGGAACGCAGACCCTGGAGGTCATTGCGTCACGCCGTGACCAATTCGAGGTCGCCGGCATATCGGCAGGTGGTTCAGACGTTGGCCTGCTGGCCCAGCAGGTACTCGACTTCTCCATTCCCGTGGTGGCGATCGCACGGGAGGACGCAGCCGAGGAACTCATGAGAGCACTGGCTGTCCAGGCCGGGTCCCGCGATGTCCCGGTGCCCGATCCTCAGATCCTGGCTGGTCCGGAGGCTTCGACTCAGCTGGCCGGGATGCCCGCTGACGTCGTCTGCAATGCCATCACCGGAGCTGCCGGTCTGCGCCCGACCCTGGCAACCCTTGCTGCCGGGACGACCCTGGCCCTGGCCAACAAGGAGTCCCTGGTCATCGGTGGCAGGCTCGTCACTCAGGCGGCCGCTCCCGGACAGATCGTCGCGGTCGACTCGGAGCACTCCGCCTTTGCCCAGTGTCTGCGCGGAGGTGGACGCAATGAGGTGCGCCGTCTCGTCCTGACGGCCTCCGGTGGTCCGTTCCGCGGCCGTGACAGGGAGTCCCTGGCTGACGTCACCGCCTCCGACGCCATGAAGCACCCCACCTGGAACATGGGCCGCGTCATCACGATCAACTCCTCGACCTTGGTCAACAAGGGCTTGGAACTGCTCGAGGCCGCCCTGCTCTATGACGTCGACCTCGACGACATCACCGTCGTCGTCCATCCCCAGTCCGTCGTCCACTCCATGGTGGAGTTCTGGGACGGTGCCACCATCGCCCAGGCATCTCCACCCGACATGAGGCTGCCGATCGCCCTGGGTCTGTCGTGGCCCGATCGCATCCCTGACGCCGCGGCTGGTTGTGACTGGTCGACGGCCACCCAGTGGACCTTTGAGCCGCTGGACAACGAGACCTTCGGGGCTGTCGAACTGGCGCGTTGCTCGGGTAAGGCGTCCGGCACCGCTCCGGCCGTCTTCAATGCCGCCAACGAGTCCTGTGTCGACGCCTTCTGCGAGGGCCGCATCGGATTCCTCGACATCACTGACACCATCGCCACCGTCCTCGACGAGCATCTGTCCGGTGACGGCAATGGCGCGCCTGGCGCTCGTCACATCGGTGACGAAGCCCTCAGCCTCGACGCCGTGCTGGCGGCCGACTCGTGGGGCCGCCGCCGCGCCGCCGAGCTGTGCGCACGGGGACGCGGCCAGTGACCGTACTGGTCGAGGTGCTGGCGGGGATCCTCTTCTTCGCCCTCATCATCCTTTCGGTTCTGCTGCACGAGTGTGGCCACTTCATCCCGGCCAAGATCTTCGGGGTCAAGGTCACCGAGTTCTTCGCCGGATTCGGGCCCAAGATGTGGTCGGTCGAACGCGGCGAGACCGAGTACGGGTTCAAGTGGATACCGCTCGGCGGCTACGTGCGCCTGGTCGGGATGTATCCCGCCGAGGTGCATCACCGTCATGCCAACAAGCTGACGAAGCTGGCCGACGAGGCCAGGGCGGCCGAGGCCGAGGAGATCACTGACGCGGACTGCGGACGTCTCTTCAGCGACAAGCCCGTCTGGCAGCGTCTCATCATCATGAGTGGCGGAATCCTCACCAACCTGCTGCTGGCCTTCCTGTTGTTCTGGGGAGTGTTCGGCATCTACGGCCGGCCCGCCGAGACGACCACGGTGGCCGCGGTGACTCCGTGTGTCCAGATGGCCAGGACACAGGAGTGCTCGTCGGACGACCCGCCGGCCCCGGCAGCGAGAGCCGGGCTGCAGCCGGGGGACCGCATTGTCTCCTTCAACGGCGAACAGGTCGAGTCCTGGTCCCAGTTGCAAGAACTCATCCGTGACAACGGGGACGGGGGAGTCCGTCTGGAGGTGGAGCGGGACGGTCACCCGGTGGCTCTGAAACCGACTCGGACCATCCTCAATGAGATGCCAGACATCAACAACCCTGGCCGCAGCGTCAAGGTGGGATATCTGGGATTCAGCCCGACGATGGTGATCGTTCATTCCGGGCCGGGGGACACCGTCTCCCAGATGTGGGTGATGTCGCAGCAGTCGTTGAGCGCCCTGGCCAGACTCCCCGTGCTGACCTGGAATGTCGCCTCCGACATGGTCACCGGCAAGACTCGTGATGTCAACAGCCCGATGAGCATCGTGGGAGCGTCGCGAGTTGCCGGAGACATCGCAGGCAATGGGCAACTGACTTTCGGGGACAAGGTTGCCTCGGGAACGAGCTTGCTCGGTGGCCTCAATCTCTTCCTCTTCTGGTTCAACGTGGTGCCCCTGCCACCCATGGATGGCGGACATATCGCCGGAGCCATCTACGAGGCGTGCAAACGGCGGATCTTCCGGCTTGCGGGAAAGCCTGATCCGGGCCCGGCCGATACCGCGATGATGCTGCCCGTGGCATGGGTCATCGGCGTCCTCATGCTTGCCATGGGGCTCATCCTCGTCGTCGCTGACGTCGTTTCCCCAGTCAAGATCTTCTGACTCTCCGGCAATCCTGTGAATTAGCCGTGAGATGCCGGGTTGCCACGGAATGATGGGGGAAAGTTCGGTGAATTGTCGGTGACAACCGTTTCTGCCGTCGTATCTACCGTGGCAAGGTGGCGCGCGAACGTTCCCTGCCACGAGATGGGATTTCTCATGACCACAATGTCCAGACGCGTCCTGGCAGGCCTCTCTGCATTGTCGTGCGGCGCCGCCACTGTCGTCGCGGTCCAGCCGGCCCATGCCGATCCGACAGCAGCCAGCCACGTCGTCATCAATGAGGTCTACGGAGGTGGCGGTAACTCCGGTGCCACCTGGACCCACGACTTCGTCGAATTGCTCAACCCCACCTCCACGGACGTCTCCGTCAAGGGGTGGAAGCTGGAATACCTCACTGGCAAGGGCAAGGTGGCCAACACCTGCAGCCTGACCGGCACCGTCAAGGCTGGTGGCCACTTCCTGGTCCAGGAGGCCAGGGGAGACAGCGGCAGCAAGGCCCTCCCGACTCCCGACGCCGAGTGCTCGGCATTCATGAGTGCCACCAAGGGTTCGGTACGTATTACTGACGCATCTGGGGCCACCGTTGACCTGGTTGGTTATGGTGCTGCATCGGTGGCTGAGAAGAAGGCAGCTCCCGCTCCGTCGAACACCACCTCGATCGAGCGTCGTCATGGTGCCGACACCGACGACAACTCGGTTGACTTCGAGGTCGGAGATCCTACTCCGACGAATTCTGGTTCGGCCCCGGCACCCACCCCGGCGCCGACGCCCACCCCGACTCCCGTCCCGGACCCGACCGAGACCCCGATTTCCACGATCCAGGGCAATGGCCCGGCCAGCCCACTGGTCGACAAGACCGTCACCACGGTGGGCGTCGTCACCGCTGCCTATCCGACCGGCGGATTCAACGGCATCTACATCCAGACCCCGGGAACCGGTGGCACCCCGAAGAAGGCCACGGACGCCTCGGACGGTGTCTTCGTGTACTCGAAGTGGGCCGCCGCCAACGTCAAGGTCGGCGACTGCGTGACCGTCAAGGGCACCGTCATGGAGTACAACGACCTCACCGAGATCGGTGGCAGCACCCGAGTCGACCGCAAGTCCGGTTGCGCCCCCGTCAAGGCCACTGAGCTGACCTCCCTGCCGGCCACTGACGCTGACCGGGAAGCCTACGAGGGCATGCTCGTCAAGCCCACCAGCGGCTACACCGTCACCAACAATTACGGCCTCAATCAGTACGGCCAGATTGGCCTGGCCGATGGCGACAAGCCCCTCTACCAAGGCACCGAGATTGCCCTTCCGGGCAAGCATGCCGAGGCCGTCGAGGCTGCCAACAAGGACAAGTACATCAACCTTGACGACGGTTCGTCATGGAACTTCATGACGAACGCCGACGCCAAGAACTCCCCGCTGCCATACCTGTCCCAGGACACCCCGATACGCACCGGCACCCACGTCGACTTCACCTCGCTGGTCATCATGGACCAGCGGTTCGGCTGGAACTTCCAGCCCACCGGTCAGGTCGTCGGCGCGGACTCCAAGCTCTCCCCGATCAAGGTCGGCAACAACCGCCCGACCACCCCGCCGGCGGTCGGCGGCAACGTCAAGCTGGCCAGCTTCAACGTACTGAGCTACTTCACCGACCTGGGCCAGGACGAGCCGAACTGCAAGGCCTATGTTGATCGTGACGGCAACCCGGTCTCGGCAAACTACTGCCTGGTGCGTGGCGCCTACACCCCGAAGACCTTCGCCGACCAGCAGGCCAAGATTGTCACCGCGATCAACGGTCTGGGTGCCGATGTCGTCTCCCTCGAGGAGGTCGAGAACTCCGCTCAGATCACCTGGCATCCGGGACAGTCCCGCGACGCCTCCCTGGCCAATCTTGTTGCCGCCCTCAACAAGGCCGCCGGTGAGAAGGTGTGGGCCTTCGTGCCCAGCCCGACCGTCGTTCCGCCGAACGAGGACGTCATCCGCTCGGCCTTCATCTACAAGATCGGCAAGGTCTCCCCGGTTGGCGCCTCGCAGATCTTGACCGACCCGGCCTTCGCCAATGCCCGTCAGCCGCTGGCCCAGCGCTTCCAGCCGGAGGGTTCCAGGCGAACCTTCGTGGCGGTCGTCAACCACTTCAAGTCCAAGGGCTCGGGTGAGGACGACGGCACCGGCCAGGGCAAGTCGAACCCCAGCCGCGTCTCCCAGGCCAAGGCTCTGACAGAATGGGTGAACGCGACCTTCAAGGATGACCCGGTCTTCATGCTCGGTGATTTCAACGCCTACGCCATGGAAGATCCGATTCGCGCCATCAAGGACGCCGGATTCAGCGAGGTCGTCGAGGAACACGATCCGGGTGCTGCCAGCTACCAGTACTCCGGCCGTGTTGGTTCGCTCGACCACATCTTCACCAATGCCAAGGCCCATGAGCTGGTCTCCGGTGCCGGTATCTGGGACATCAATGGCTCCGAGTCGGTGGCCATGCAGTACTCGCGTCGTAACTACAACGTGACTGACTTCTACACCACCAGCCAGTTCGGTGCCTCGGACCATTCCCCGGCACTGGTCGGCTTCTCGATGCAGGCTCCGTCCCCGACTCCGTCGATGACGCCGACGACTGCCCCTGTGACGACTGTCCCGACGGCGACTCCGTCGGTGACCGTCCCGGCACCGACCACTGCCCCCAGCACGACGGTCGCCCCGGCTCCCGAGTATGTGCCGGGACCCCGCCCCGGTCTGCCTCACACCGGAGTCTGACGAACCCTCGCAGCACCCGCCCCGTCACCACGACGGGGCGGGTGCTCGCTGTCAGCGTCACCACACTGGTGGACGTAGGTGACACAATGGAAATGACAATCCACGATTTCAGGAGTGACACGTCAATGACCGTGAACCTGGGTATGCCCACCCCTCCCGTTCCGACCCTGGCGCCGCGTCGCAAGACGCACCAGATCAAGGTGGGAGATGTGCTGGTCGGTGGGGATGCACCCATTTCGGTGCAGTCCATGACGACAACCAAGACTCATGACATCGGTGCCACCCTGCAGCAGATCGCCGCCCTGACCGCGGCCGGCTGCGACATCGTCCGCGTCGCCTGCCCGACCGACAAGGACGCCGAGGCGCTGCCGATCATCGCCAAGCAATCCCAGATCCCGGTGATCGCCGACATCCACTTCCAGCCCAAGTACGTCTTCCAGGCGATTGAGGCCGGCTGCGGTGCGGTGCGCGTCAACCCGGGCAACATTCGCAAGTTCGACGACCAGATCGAGGCGATCTGCAAGTCTGCCACCGAGCACGGCACCAGCATCCGCATCGGCGTCAATGCTGGCTCCCTCGACAAGCGTCTGCTCGACAAGTACGGCGCCCCGACTGCCGAGGCCATGGTGGAATCGGCGCTGTGGGAGGCGAGCCTCTTCGAGCAGTACGGGTTCCGCGACTTCAAGATCTCGGTCAAGCACCACGACCCTGTCGTCATGATCCGCGCCTATCAACAGCTCGCCGAGAAGTGCGACTACCCGCTGCACCTGGGGGTCACCGAAGCCGGACCCGCCTTCCAGGGCACCATCAAGTCCGCGGTCGCCTTCGGGCACCTGCTCGCCGAGGGCATCGGTGACACCATCCGCGTCTCGCTGTCGGCCGACCCGGTCGAGGAGGTCAAGGTCGGCATCAAGATCCTGGAGTCCCTCAACCTGCGCCCCCGCGGCCTGGAGATCGTCTCCTGCCCCTCCTGCGGACGCTGCCAGGTCGATGTCCTGTCCCTGGCCAACGACGTCACTGACGCTCTCGAGGGAATCGACGCCCCGCTGCGCGTGGCCGTCATGGGATGTGTCGTCAACGGTCTGGGCGAGGGTCGTGAGGCCGACCTTGGTGTTGCTGCCGGCAATGGCAAGGGCAAGATCTTCAAGCACGGCGAGGTCATCCGTACCGTCCCCGAGAGCGAGATCGTCCAGACCCTCGTCGACGAGGCGAACCGGATGGCCGAGACCATGAACGAGACCGGGGAACCGGAAGTCGCGGTCTCCTGACGTGTTCACCAGGATCAGGGTCCTCGACGACACCGACGTTGGTCAGGTCACTGAATTCCTGCAGCAGGACCCGGTGGGAAATCTTTTTCTCTTGTCGCGCATCCAGGCCAACGGCTTGGATCGCGGCAGGCTCGGGTGCCCTGTCGTCGGGGTGGTGCATTCCCGAGAATTGCAGGGGGTGCTCCATCTGGGCGCCAACGTCGTACCGGTGGCCTCCGACGAGTCAACGATCGAGGAGCTGTCCTCCAAAGTTGGTCCGTGGCGGACGTCCTCGTCCATGATGGGCCGTTCCGCTCCGGTGATGGCTCTGCAACGCATCCTGTCGCAGCGCTACCCGCGCGCCTGGGGGAGACCCCGCGAGGTCCGTGCCAGCCAGCCGTTGTTGGAGCTGCAGGAACCGTCCCGCGTCGCTCCAGATCCCCGTGTCACGGCTGCGACGATGGGTCATTTCCAGGCCTATTTCCAGGCTGCGGTGGCGATGTACACCGAGGAGGTCGGCGTCAGTCCGATCGAAAGCTCCGGCGGGTACATGCGACACATGCGCGCTCTCGTCCAGAAGGGACACTGCTTTGCCATTGTCGATGACGACGGAACCGTGCGATGGAAGTCGGACATCGGCGTTGGCTGGCGGTCGCACTGTCAGATTCAGGGAGTCTGGCTGGATCCGGCGTGGCGAGGCAAGGGCCTTGCGGATGCTGCCATGACTGCCGTGGCACACCTGTGCCAGCGACGCTACGAGTCGGTGTCCCTCTACGTCAATGACTTCAACATCCGAGCCCTGGCGATGTATGACACCGTCGGTTTCCGTCAGGTGGGAGAAATGGCCACCGTGCTTTACTGAGGGCCCGCTGCTACCAGGGTGTAAAAGCGGATGAACAGGGTCAGCGTTCATGTCAGTGACCGTGCCCCGCGTCGCAGACACCAAGTGAACGCTCTCAACAGCGGGGCCTTTCGACGCTGTCTCTGGAGATCGGTGTGTGACAATGCCATCGGTGGTGAGTAACCCGGGGCACATGGTCGCTTACCAAGGACGTACATGGGTGCTTCAGCTGGGCGATTTCCGCTGTCGGGAATTTTGTTCACCTGAACCCATCGATCCCTCGTTTCGCTCAGAGATGCGCTGTCACGCGTGCCTTTGAGCCCGAGAAGGAGAAATGGATCCTTCCAATGGGTATGCACGCTCACGGTTCTAGTGGCGCCCCAGATCTTGAATCGTCGGCAGTGATGTGTTTTCCGGAGACCGTCGGCTCTGATTCCATGGAACTCCACGGTGCTCCAACAGACCAATCGGAGGTGCCCCCTGCCCGTGGAATGATCGGCTCCACATGGTGAGCGGTGTACGGCAGGGGGCGGGATAGGGAGGAAACAGGACCGCCTCAGGCGACCCGGCGCCGCATCCCCCCGAGCAGCCCGCGTGGCGCGAGGACCCAGCACAGGAGGAACACCGCCGTCGCGACGAGGACGATCGTCCCGCCGGCCGGAAGGTCGATCGACCACGACAGGTACAGGCCCACCAGGGCACTGAGGCCGCCGATCACCGGCGCCAGGACCATCATTCGACCCAGCCGATCGGTGAACAGGCGGGCGGTGGCGGCCGGGGTCACCAACAGGGCCAGGACGAGGACGTTGCCGATGACCTGCACAGAGATGACGACGGTCATCGTCACCAGCACGTAGAGCAGCAGGTCGAGGGCGAAGACCGGAAGGTTGGAGGCCCGCGCAGTCTCCCGGTCCAGGCCGACGGTCACCAGCTCCTTGTGGACGGCGCGTTCCAGGAGCAGCACGATGGCCCCGGCCACGCACACGACGACGATGTCGTCGTTGGTGATACCCGTGATGGATCCGAAGAGGAACTGTTGCAGGGAACCCGAGTACCCAGGAGCTCTGGAGATGATGACGATTCCCAACGCGAAGGCACCCGCAAAGAGGATTCCGATGACGGAGTCCTCCTTGAGGCGTCGGTTCTGGGAGACGATGGCCACCAGGACGGCAGTGACGAGACCGGCCACAGCACCACCGACGAGCAGCGATCCCTGGAGTAGGAAGGCCACCGCCAAACCGGGGAAGACCGAGTGGGCCACCGCGTCGCCGATGAAGGCCATGCCTCTCAGCACGACATGGGAACCGATGACGCCGGCAACCATCGAGCAGACCACGGCAACGAGCAGGGCCTTCGGTAGGAAGACCAGCAGGGGATTGGTGAGATCAGTGAAGAACTCCCATGGAGTGAGCATTGATGGTTCCTTGTCAGACGGGGGTGTGGACGGGTTCAGCAGCCCCGACCATGGTCAGCAGCGGGGAGTTCGCGGTGACCCCGAAGGCCTTCATCCACATCGCCGGATCACGCAGTTCCTCCGGGGTGGAGTCGGCGATGACGGTGCGGTTGATGAGGCACACCCGGTCAGCGGTGGCCATGGCCTGGGCGAGGTCGTGGGTCGTCATGACCAGTGTGGTGCCGTCGGCTGCCAAGCGGCAGAACAGCTCGGTGAGCATCTCTTGGGTCGGCATGTCGACCCCGGTGAACGGCTCGTCCAGAAGCAGCACGGAGGGACGCGTGGCCAGGGCTCGGGCAATGAGAACACGCTGACGCTGACCGCCGGAGAGTTCTCCCACGGTGCGATTTGCTAAGTCCGCCATGCCGGCGATCCGCAGGGCGTCGCGCACCGCGATGTGGTCATCCTTGCCAGGACGACGCAGCCACCCGATGTGGCGGGTTCGTCCGCTCATGACGACGTCGGCGACGCTGATGGGGAAGTCCCAGGCAAATTCGTGACGCTGGGGGACGTAACCGATGTGACGCCATCCCTTGCCGGGAGCGGACCCAGCGACCTCAACACTGCCCTTGGCCGGTTTCACCAAGCCGAGCATGCTGCGCAGAATGGTCGTCTTGCCGGCGCCGTTGGGGCCCAGAAGTGCCAGCAGGTCACCCCTGCTGGCTGACAGGTTGACGTCGTGGAGCACGCGGAGGCCGCCCAGGTTGACGGCCATGTCAGTGATCTTGATGGATCCGAGGTCACTCATGTGAACTCGTTCCGCTGTCGGAGGTCTTGGCCGATGTTGCGTCGGTACCCTCGTCCTTCCACACCTCGTCGTGCATCTTCCTGATCTTCGAGCGTCCCACCAGAGCAGCGATGATGAGGGCGATGATGACGACTCCGGCGATGATCGCGATGATCATTCCCCACGGGGTGCCATGGTCGGAATTATCAGTGGAGTTGGTGGTAGCTGTTGACGGGGATGCCTTCGCAGGGGCCGAGGCAGCGGCGGAGCCGCTCGTTGAGGCCATGCCGGACGCCGAGGGATCCGATGCCGTGGCAGCCTGGGAGGATGCCGAGGCAGAGGCCCCCATGGTTCGAGCCTCGTCGGCCGAGCCCTTGTCACCGACGACGAATCTCAGCTTGGTCGAGTAGGAGTGCTTGGCGCCCTTGGCGTCGGTGCCGCGGACATCGACGGAGATGGTCTGCGCTCCCGGATCGGAGAACACCCAGTTGGCGTGCACATGGGTGTTGGTCTCCATGTGCACTAACTGCTCACCGGACTTGGTGGAGCCATACAGCGGTGTCGGGGCGTCGAAACCGTTCTCGATGAACATGTGGGCCTGGCCTGGGCCCTCGTGCCCGGTGAAGACGAGTTCGGCGCCACGAGGGAAGTTCTTGACGATCTCCGGGGCCTGGGTGTTCCAACCGAGCCACACGACCTTCTGGTCCTGGGTCTGCGGAATGACATATGCCTTCTTGCCACGCATGTCGCCGAGGAAAGAGTAGGTCTCGTCGTTCGGCACATCGATACGGGACGCATCGACCACGCGTAGCACGGCGTCATCGGTGCTGCGCCACACCGGCGGGTTGGCGGTGTCGTCGCGGGCCATGAGGGTGAACTTGCCGTCAACGATGCGAGGGCCGACGTCGACGTGTCCTCGCCTGATCTCGGCGGGTTTCTTGGCCACCTTCTCGTTGTCGGTCACCGTCTGCTTGAGGGCAGGATCTGGTGGCGGGGTAGGGGAGGCATGAGCTGGCTGCGAGAGTGCGAAACCAGTACTGAGCGCGATGAACATGGCAGACAGGGATGCCAACCGACGGTGTTTCGTAATCATGGATTCCTCCGCAGGAGCCTCATCCCAGGCACTTGGCCAGGGAATCGGCGTCGAATTTCATGAGGTCGATGTAGTTCGTGACTCGGTCGTCGAAGGTGTCGCCGTAAATGGGGCACACCTGGACACCGTTCTCGGCGGCAATGGCCGCGAGCACTGAGGAGCCACGCAGCACATTGGGTTCCAGGAACACGGCCGGCACCTTGAGGTCGGCGATGGTCTGGTTGAGTTTGCGTCGTTGTGCCATGGACGGCTCGACACCGGGATTGGCGGTCACGAATCCGGCCACGTGCATGCCGTGGGCCTGAGCGAGGTAGCCGTAGGCGTCGTGGCTCGTGATGAGCTGACGCCGCCCCTTGGGAATGTTGGCGATCTTGCGATCGACGTAGTGCGAGGTCTCTTCCAGCCTCGCCAGGTATGTCTTGGCGTTCTCTCGGTAGGGCTGGGCGCCGTCGGGGTCGGCCTTGATGAGAGCGTCACGGATGACCTGCACGTAGGCCTTGGTGTTCTTGATGCTCATCCACAGATGGGGGTCGATCTCACCATGAACGTGCGCGCCGAGAACGGCCTGGGGCAGCTGGTGGATCGAGTCACCAGGGTGGCCCAGGAATCGAAACGCCGGAGTTGGTGGGATTTCGGTGAGTGCCTTCGGGGGCACCCACACCACGGACTTGTCGGGGCTCAGACGCTTCTGGGTGCGGACGCCACCGCCAGTCGGATCGGACAGGATGATCATCTTGCCCTCGTCGATGTCAGCGGAGAGGTCCGCGTGGCCCTTGTCGATGACCGTCCGATTGGCGAGTCCGGGGATCGTGCGTGGATCAGCTCCGACGGCAATCGTCAGGGTCTGGGTGCCGATGGGGGTGTCTCCCTTGGCCGTGGACAGGGTGGCCGCGAAGGTCGCCTTGTAGATGCCAGGCTTGCTGAACGCCCACGACATGTGGGTGTGGGCGTCAGCGGGAAGCTCGACGTCATCACGCTCGTCGACGCCGTCAGTCGTCGAGTAGTAGATCTGCGGACGACCAAAGGTGCCGGTGATGTAGGCGGTGAGATCGCCAGGACCGTCGACGGATTTCAATTGGAGATGGACCGAGGACGAACGGTCGGCCCCTCGAGCAGTGCCCTTGCCGATGACCCGCAGGCCCAGCCAGACGGTGTCCAGGTTGGCATTCTCGACGAGCGGGATGACCTCAGCGCCATACTTCTGTGCCTCCTCAGCCAGAGAGACGTTGATCGATCCGGCAGGCAGGGAGGCGTCGATGGTCTTGATGACCGAATGGGGTTCGAGCATGAGGTAGTTCGACAGCGCGACCTTCGAGTACACGACGGTCCGGACATCACGCAGCGACGGCTCGTAGGTGTGGGGGTCTGCGCCGGAGGGCACCATCGAGGTGACGGTGGCACGATCGCCGGCGACGTTGCGCGTCAGGTCAGCGAGGATGGGCGTGGTCGTCACCACGGAAAGCTTGTCGTTCTGGGAAGCGGGCGCGTGGCCGCACCCAGCCAGAAGGCTGAGTGCGGCCACGACGCACACCAGGCGTTTTCTCACCCGCGTCGTCTCCTCGCCACGAGGAGAGCGCCGGTCAGACCGATAACCGCGAGGGCTCCGGCCACCAGACCCTGGTTGGTCTGGGAGGCGATACCGGAATCGCCGAAGGTGCCGTTCTCACCGGAGCGTGGCAGCCCGTTGAGATCGCAGGGCTTGCCATCGGGGGTGCGGCCCACGATGGTGTAACTCGGCTCGGTGTTCTGGTCGGCACCGGTGGAGGCCGACACCTTGCCGATGGAGGCGGCGACCGACTTGGCATCGATACCCACTGCGAAGTGGAGGGTGCCGGTGGCGCTGACCTTCTTGCCGGCCTTGGTGGTGGCCGTCTGGGTGACGGTCACGGCGTAGTGGCCGGGGGCGGTGAACACCCAGTTCGGGTGAGCATGGGTGTTGGCCGGGACGGTGTAGCTGGTGGGTCCGCCGACGTTGTCGAAGACCCGCTGGCCCACTCCACCACCGAAGGTGCCGGACATGAACACGGCCATTTTGCCGGGGCCGCTGACCTTGTCCAGGTGCATCTGGACCGGGCCGGTGGTGCCGTTGACGATGGACTCGTGCATGGTGTTGACGCCGAGCCACGGCACGCCGGGAACCTGGGTCGTACCGATGAGCCACACCTTGCTGCCGCCCTTGGCGATGAACTCCATGCCGGCGGGAGCGGTGGTGTTGGCCTTGTCACCGACAGCCATCACGATGCTCGACGGCGCAACCCACTTCGCTGGAGCGGAGCGGTCGTCCTTGAGAGCGGAGATGAGCTTGGCGGACTGCAGCTGGACGCCCCAGTCGAAGTGACCCTCGGTGGCGATGGACGCAGGATGGGTGGCAGGCTGAGCCGTCTTCTTCACGGCAGCGGCAGCCTTGTTGGGGATCTTCACCGGACGGCAGATCTCCTTCTGGGCCGAGGCGCCGCTGGTAGCAGTTCCCTCGGTCGATCCGTTCGAGTCGGAGTTTCCGCCAACCTCGTTGGTCGGCGTGGTGCCGACAATACCGAGATCATCGAAGGGCTTGTCGGAACCGCCCTTGGTGCTGTCATTGCCGGGAACCGGGGTGCCGCCCTTGCCGTCGTCACCGGTGGGGCAGGTGTTGGCAGCGGCGATGGCCTTGGAACCGACCACCCAGGTGTAGGTGTGGGCTCCGGTGCTGACGGTCTTGCCATTGCGAACGGCGGTGGCGTCAACAGTCATCTGGTAGCGGCCGGGCTTGGTGAACACCCAGTTGGCGTGCACGTGAGACGGCTGCTTGACGGTGATGGTGCCCGGGAGGGTCTTGGAGCCACCGTCGAGAAGGGCCTTGACTCCGCCGAAGGAGCTCTGCGAGAACAGGTGCACTTGGCCGGGGCCCTTGACGTTGCGGACGTTGATCTTGACCTCGTTGAAGCCATTGCGATTGACGTCAAAGGTCTCCCAGCCTGGCCACAGCAGATCCTGGTTCTGCGTGATGGGCAGCAGGTAACCCCTGGGGGCACCGGGGTACCCGCTCGGGATGGTGGTCAGGGCAGAGTCCTTGACGGCAAGCAGGACGTTCTCCGGGGTGTGAAGCACGCCCTCGCCGGTCACGTCCTCCTTGATCTGCAGGTCAAGACCGTTCTTGGCGGCCGAGCCGACGCGGAAGACGTCGGAATGACCGTGGTCAAGAACGAGCTTCTTGTGGCAGGGCTCCTTGCCGTTGCTCGGTTTCGGGGCCGGGGTCACAGACGACTTCGGGGTGACCGAGGGCTTCGGCTTCGGGGTGGCCGAGGGCTTCGGCTTCGGGGTGACCGAGGGCTTCGGGGTCTGCGTCATGGACGGCTTCAGAGTGGGCTTCGGCGTCGGGGTGGCCGAGGGCTCCGGAGTCGGCGTCACGGACGGGGTAGGTGTCGGCGTGGGGGTCGGCTTGCCCCACGGGGCCGGAAGGGCCGTCTGGTCGCCAACCACCCAGGTATAGGTGTGTGGCTTGGTCTGGAAGGTCTTTCCGGACTTCTCGGCCAAGGCCTGGACGGTCATGGTGTAGAGACCTGGCTTGCTGAACACCCAGTTGGCATGCACGTGGGACGGATGATGAACCGTGATCGTGCCCGGCAGGGTGTTGGAGCCACCGTCGAGCAGTGCCTGAAGGTCTCCGAAGGACCCCTGCGAGAACAGGTTGACCTTGCCCGGTCCCTTGACGTTGCTGATGTTGATCTTGACGGCGCTGAAGTCATTGCGCTTGACGTCGAAGGTCTCCCAACCCGGCCACAGAACCTCCGGGTTCTGGGTGAGGGGGAGGACATATCCCCTGGGAGCTCCCGGCAGACCTGCCGGGATGTCCATGAGCGCAGCGTCCTTGATCTTGAGAAGCACGTTCTCCGGGGCGTGCAGGATGCCCTCTCCGGTCACGTCCTCTTTGAGCTTGAGGTCGAGTCCGCCATTGTCGGTCGATCCGACGCGGAAGATGTCAGTGTGACCATGGTCGAGGACCATAGGCTTGTCGCTACCCGGGTCGGCATCCGATCCAACTTGGGCGTAGACGTTGTTGGGATCCCTGAGGTCATCACTGCCCCAGAGACCCTTGATGATCGGCCTGTCGCTGCCCGTACCCCACTCGACGTGGGCGGTGTCGACAAGGCCGTTGTGCAGGAGCTCCCGGCTCGGCGCTGCTGCGTTCGCTGAGGATGGGTTGATCATCAGGAACGTCAGCAGGACGGCAAGGAGCGATGCGAACCGTTTCACGGTGGCCTCCATTGTCTTCCTGTGATTTCCGACTAACTGTATAATGAGAACAGTTATCACCGCTACCGGGGCCTGATATGGGTTCTTGATAGAGAACCGTGTTGCGATAGGCAATCCTCGGGTTGTCGACGTCAAGAATTCATCTTGCCGATGAGCCCTCCTTGGCTTCATGTGGCTGTGAAATGTGATTTTTAACACTCCCCACCGGGGTCGTGTTTGCTTGCTGGTGACCCTGGCCGTGGTATAGGTCATGGATTGACGGCGCGAATCGGGGCCATGGAGATCACACCTGGCTGCATTCTGAGGCCGCACGAGATTACTTGCGTAGAGGGATCGGTCGGAGTCGATACACGCGCTGCGCGTGACCTGTTGAGAGTCCGACGGACTGTCGAGGGTGAGCTGGCGAAGTCGGCCACCGTCCTCCCTGCCGCTAGGATTCGACGTGGTCGTGGCCGGTCACGTCGAAGGGCGGCGGAGGGTCGAGCGCGGCCGGGAAGGTACACGTCGTGTTGACGCGCATGTCACAGCTCTTCGTCCGAACCCTGCGAGAGGATCCGGCCGACGCCGAGGTCCCCAGCCATCGTTGGCTGGTGCGGGCCGGGTACATCCGTCGGGTTGCTCCCGGCATCTACTCATGGCTGCCACTGGGCCTCCGGGTGATGCGCAAGATCGAGGCCATCTGTCGCGAGGAGATGGCTGGAATTGGAGCTCAGGAGGTGTGCTTCCCCGCACTCCTCGCCTCCGATCCTTACAAGGAGACTGGTCGCTGGGTTGAGTACGGCGACAACCTCTTCCGTCTCAAGGATCGCAAGGGGGCGGAGATGTTGCTTGGCCCGACCCACGAGGAGATGTTCACCCTCATGGTCAAGGACCTGTACTCCTCGTACAAGGACCTGCCACTGTGTCTCTACCAGATCCAGAACAAGTACCGAGACGAGGCTCGTCCGCGCGCTGGCATCCTGCGTGGCCGCGAGTTCGTCATGATGGACGCTTACTCCTTTGACGTCGCCCCGGTGGGCCTCGACGAGGCCTACCAGGCCCAGCGCGACGCCTACATCCGCATCTTCAACCGTCTCGGTCTCGACTATGCCATCGTCAAGGCGATGTCCGGTCCGATGGGTGGTTCCCGCTCCGAGGAGTTCCTGGCCATTGCCGCCAATGGTGAGGACACCTTCGTGCGTTCTCCCGGTGGCTATGCGGCCAATGTCGAGGCGGTCCGGATGACTGCCCCGGACCCGCTGTCGATCGAGGGATTGCCGGATGCGGAGGTCGTCGACACCCCCGAGGTTCCCACCATCGAGTCCCTGGTCCGGATGGCCAACGAGGTGCGTCCTCGCGAGGATCGTCCTTGGACCGGGGCTGACACCCTCAAGAACATCGTCTTCATGGTGACCCATCCTGACGGCAAGCGTGAGCCACTGGCCATCGGTCTGCCAGGAGATCGCGAGGTCGACGAGAAGCGGCTCGAGGCCGCCCTCGAGCCGGCCGTGGCTGAGCCCTTCACGGAAGAGGACTTCGCTGCCAACCCACAGTTGGTCAAGGGGTACATCGGCCCGGGGTCCCTAGGCGAGGAGAACTCCTCAAAGGTGCGCTATCTCGTCGATCCCCGTGTCGTCACCGGCACGTCCTGGATCACCGGTGCCGACCAGACGGATCGTCACGTCTTCAACATGGTGGCAGGACGAGACTTCACCCCCGACGGAGTCATCGACGTCGCCGAGATCCGTGAGGGCGATCCCGCTCCCGACGGCAGTGGTGAGCTGCACCTGTCCCGCGGTATCGAGATTGGCCATATCTTCCAGCTCGGCAAGAAGTACGCCGACGCCCTGGGGCTCAAGGTGCTCGACCAGAATGGCAAGCTCGTGACCGTCACCATGGGTTCCTACGGTCTGGGTGTTTCGCGCGCGGTGGCCGCCATCGCCGAGAGTACCTGTGACGACAAGGGTCTGGCCTGGCCTCGCGAGGTCGCTCCCTTTGACGTCCAGGTGCTCGCCACCGGCAAGGGTGCTGAGGTTCTCGAGGAGGCGACCAGGATTGCCAGTGAGCTGGCCGAGGCCGGACTCGATGTGCTCCTGGACGACCGCAAGGCGTCCCCGGGCGTGAAATTCGCCGACAGTGAGATCCTCGGTATGCCGACCTCGGTGGTCGTCGGTCGGGGGCTCAAGGACGGGCTCGTTGAAGTTCGCGATCGTGCCACGGGTGAGAATCGTGAGGTCAGTGTGGCCGAGGCGGTATCCGCCGTCCTTGAGGAAGTGCGCGGCTGAGCGCTGATTCGGAGGTGATCGTTTAACCGGCCGACATCCGCACGTGGCTGTATCGTCGTCAACTGTTCTCGAAATCTGGCGCGCAAGTGACCCAATGCCCCTATGACAATGGGTTTCGTACGTCGGGCCGAATGGCCCTTCGACCTTGCGAAAGGTAAATTGATGCCAGAGGACGAAGACAAATTGACCAGAATTGACGACAACGTGGCCCGGAACACGCTGGGACGACGGAGCTTTCTCGGCGGTATGACCCTGGTTGCTGCGGCAGCGGTGACCGGCACGGCCCCGGCATTGGCTCATGCGTCGAAGCGTCTCCATTCTACGGCCGGAACCACCCTCGAGCAGGTGGGCCTGCGGGATCCGGGCAGCGGATACCGCAGACTCAAGGCACAGCGCGGGTACCCGCTCGTTGTGCGCGAGGAACTTGCCAGGGGCAAGAGCGGGCGTGACGACCGACGCCACGGCTTGGCGTCGGTCGTTCAGCTCACTGACCTGCACGTGACCGATGTGCAGTCGCCGATGCGGGTCGAGTTCCTGCACCTGCTAGCTGGCCCGGCCTTCCGCCCGCACGAGGCCTTGGGTCCACTTGCCACGGCCTCCTTGGTGCGTCGCGTCAATTCCCTCCGGGGCGGTCCGGCCACTGGACGGGCTTTCGACGCTCTCGTCAGCACGGGTGACAACACCGACAACCATGAGCACGTCGAACTCGACTGGTACCTCACCTTGTTGGCCGGGGGCACGATCGTCCCGAATACTGGTGCTCGTGATCGCTGGGAGAGTGTGCAAACCTTCGGGGATCCGCTGTTTTACAATCCTGAAGCGCATCACGACGACATGTACAAACGTGCCGGCTTTCCTCAGATCGACGGCTACTTCCGTCGCGTCATGGCTCCGGTGTCGTCCTCGGGTGTGAAGATCCCGTGGTATGCGGTGTTCGGAAACCACGACGACTCAGTCCAAGGCACGCTGCCTGCTGATTGGGAATTTCTGAAGGCGATGTACACCAGCGATCGAAAGATCACCGGTTTCGCCAGTGACAGGGACGCCAAGGCTTACGTCCAGGCAGCCCAAGGCGGCGGACCGGTCGCGCTGTCCAATGATGCCGTCTCGCTGACTCGGCGGGTCACTGCGGATGAGCGGCGCGTACCCTTCACTCCTTTTGAGTTCATCCAGGCTCACTTGCGTGAGGGTGCTGATGGTGCGGGTCCGCATGGTCACGGTTTCAGCGAAAATGACCTCAACGCGGTACGCGGTTACTACACCTTCCCGATCGCAGAAGGCGTGACCGGTATCAGCCTGGACTCCACCAACCGGGCCGGCTACACCAATGGTTCCATCGACGACCGTCAGTGGAAGTGGTTGAAGTCCGTGCTGCGCGCCGGTAGCAGTGTGTACTACGACGATCTGGGTGTGCGGCATCATCACGACGCCAGCGACACCATGTTCGTCCTTTTCAGCCACCATGACTCGAAGACGATGAACAACCCCGTCCTCCCCGGTGACGGCACCGGTATTCGTCATCTCGGCCCTGAACTGGTGTCCCTGCTCTCGCACTACCCGAATGTGGTCGCGTGGGTCAACGGCCATGTGCATGCCAACAACATCACCGCTCACCGGCACGCTCTCGACGCCCGCCGTAGCTGGTGGGAGATCAACACGGCGTCGCACGTCGACTTTCCCCAGATGGCCCGTGTCATCGAGCTTGCCGACAATCACGACGGTACCGTGAGCATCTTCACGACCTTGATCGAGTCCAATGCTCCTTATCAGGCCGACTACGACACCACAGACCCGGATGGTCTGGCCAGTCTGTACCGAGAGTTCGGGGCAAACGACATCCATACGATGGCACGTAGGCTTGGTACATCGGTCGATCACAACACGGAGTTGCTACTGGCGCATCCGTGGGCCTGAGGCACCTCCAGACCGAGAACGTGTCGGGCCCCGCCTTTTCAGGAGGTGGGGCCCCTAATTGTTGGTGTCATACGGAAGGTTGACACGTGACGTCGTGGGTCTTTGCTGGTCTTGTCCTCGCCGCCTTCATGGCAGGGTGGGTCAACGCCGTCGTGGGTGGGGGCGGACTCATCATGCTGCCGTCCTTGTTGGTTGGCTTGCCGACCGAGACGCCGGTGGCGACGATCGTCGGGACGAATAAGACAGCCCAGGTCGTCGGGAACCTCACCGCTGGAGTGGGGTACTTGCGCAAGCAGCGACCGGACTGGCGGATGTTTCTCTCAGCGGCCGGCATGGCCGTCATCGGCGCGGTGATCGGGGCTCGGATCGTCACTTACATGTCCCGAGCGGTCTACACGCCCATCCTGCTCATCGTCCTCGTGGTCATAGGGATTTACACCTGGAGACGACCAGCCCTGGGCGTGAGCTCGCACGGAGAGGGCGGGAAACACCCCCTTCTGGTTCCGATCATCGGCCTCTTCCTGGGGTGTTACGACGGGGCCATCGGACCGGGGGTCGGGACCTTCTGGGTACTCACCTATGTCGCCGTGGGCGGCTATTCCTTCCTCAAGGCCTCCGGGATGGCCAAGATCTGCAACACGGTGACGAACCTCGTCACGATCACGACGCTGGCCATTCACGGTCACGTCTGGTGGCACGTCGCCTGGCCGCTCGTCATCGCCAACGTCGTTGGTGGGTTCATCGGCGCTCGGACCGCCATGAAACATGGCAATGGTTTCGTCCGGACGATGTTCCTCATCATCACCAGCGTGCTGGCAGTACGGATGCTGGTTCAGCTGATCTGGGGAGTCTGAGTCGTGTTGCCGCCGGGTCGCGGCTTCCTGCTCACACCCAGCCGGGCCAGGTCGTCACCCCAGTGCCCAGATGGGCAAGGACCTCAGTCTGGCTGGCCATAGCGGCGACGGCGTGCGGACGTGCTGGCGCCGGGCTCGCGGCTGTCACCCGGCCCCAGCCAGACAGCACGTTGTCTTCCAAGTCGGACCACAGTGAACGGGTCGCTGCCGCATTGGCAGGAGGTGTCGACATGGGGTAGCCAGGCAGATCAGGGGTCGGGGTGGCAGAGGCCTCGCGGATTCCCCGACGGACCTCGGCGCGCTGGGCGATGACCTGGTCGCGTCGCCGCCATCCCCAGGCGCGAAGCGGGTCTCCCTCGGCAAGGCGACCGATACCCCATTCCAGGCCTGCCACGAGGGCATTGAGATGGGTCAGGAGCGCCTGCTGGGCATTGACGAGAGGTTCCTGTCCGACGGAGACCGGGACAACCTTGGGCGTGGGACGTGGAGCGGGGGCGTCGGGGTCGAAAGCTGAGCAGAACACCGAGAGACTGGCCCACACCAGGGATTCCGAGGGGTCACCTGCGGCTCGGCAATTCGACAGATATTGGGTAGCGGCAGCCTTTTCGTGACGCTGCAGCAAGGCAACTGGCGATCCCTGTCCGGCGGTCAACGGTGAAGGTGAGACCGAGGGGGATGGAGAGCCTGTGTTTCCGGAGAAGGGGTCAGTCTGGCTCAGCACCTGACAATGCCGATGATGGGCAGCGGCGACGCGCTGGTACATCACCTTCCGGCTGCCACCGACGGTACTCGCGGCTTTCGTCGCCAACTGCGCCAGAAGGGCTTCCTGGGACACGGCATCGCGACGTTGTGGGGTTGCGCTGGCAATGGTTGAGCGCACCGGGATCGTCCTCTTGCCGGACTCATGATCGCAACCTGCCAGCCCGACGGCGACGAGACTGGCTCCACTGGCAAGAAGGGTTCTCCGAGCGATCATGTGCTCACCCTATCCATACTGAAGCTATACCTCCGACCTGACACCAGGGATCACCCAGGTGGGGAGGCGATGACATCCAGGTGACAGGACTGAGCGGCTAGACTCGGTGCGGACAATTTGCAACGACAACAGGATGAGACACAGATGAATGCAGAGAGGCTCACCAGCCTGCTGGAACCGGTCGTGTCCCAGCTCGGGCTCGAACTCGATCGCGTCGAGGCCGTGCCTGCCGGACGACGTCGCCTGGTACGAGTGACGGTCGACGGGGATGGCCCTGACGGCCACGGACCCAGCCTTGACGAGATCTCCGAGGCCACTGCCGAGATTTCCCGCTGCCTCGATGATGCCGATGCCATGGGGGAGTCGCCGTACACCCTCGAGGTGTCTTCGCGTGGTGTCTCCACTCCGTTGACCCAGCCACGTCACTACCGACGCAACGTCGGACGCTTGGTGCGGTTCACCCTCAACCCAGGCGAGGGGCAGAAATCCGGGGAGACCTTCGATGGCCGCATCATCGCGGCCACGGAGGAGAAGGTCACCCTCGAGGTCGAGGCAGAGAACTCGAAGCCTCACAAGCCCGTGTACACCACCCGCGAGGTCCAGCTGGCTGACGTGGCGAAGGCCATCGTGCAGGTGGAGCTCAATCGTCGCGACGCACAGGCGTCGGAGGAGGAGAACTGAGATGGACATCGACCTGTCGACCCTGCGCATGATCGAGCGGGACAAGGACATCCCGCTCGATTACCTGCTGACGACCTTGGAGGATGCTCTCCTCAATGCCTACGACAAGACGGATGCTCCTGCGAAGGGTGCCAAGGTCCAGCTCGACCGCAAGACCGGGAACGTCGCCGTCATGATCCCGGAGAAGGACGAGGAGGGGGAGATCGTCGGCTGGTACGACGGCACCCCCGATGACTTCGGGCGCGTGGCTGCCTCGACGGCTCGCCAGGTGATCTTCCAGCGTCTGCGCGAGGCCGAGGACGAGCAGAAGTACGGCCATTTTGCGGCGGTCGAGGGTGACGTCATCACTGGCGTGGTCCAGCAGTCCTACCGCGACACCCGCACGGTTCGCGTCGATCTGGGCGCCCTCGAGGGCATCATGCCCCCGGCTGAGCAGGTTCCCGGTGAGGACTACTCGCATGGCCGTCGTATTCGTGTCTACGTCGTGGCAGTGCGGAAGGAGGCCCGCGGCCCGCAGGTGATCGTCTCACGCACCCACCCGAACCTGGTGCGCAAGCTCTTCGCCATGGAGGTACCGGAGATCGAACAGGGTGTCGTCGAGATCAAGGCCCTGGCTCGTGAGGCCGGTCACCGCTCCAAGATCGCCGTCGTTTCCCACAATCCCGACGTCTCGGCCAAGGGCGCCTGCATCGGACCGATGGGTCAGCGAGTGCGCGCCGTCATGCATGAGTTGGGCGAGGAGAAGATCGACATCATCGACTGGTCGGAGGATCCCGGCGAGTTCGTGGGTGCGGCTCTCTCGCCTGCCAAGGTGGCGTCGGTGACGGTCATCGATCCCAAGGCCAAGGCTGCCAGGGCCGTTGTCCCGGACTACCAGCTCTCCCTGGCCATTGGACGTGAGGGCCAGAACGCCCGTCTGGCAGCTCGTCTCACCGGGTGGCGTATTGACATCCGTCCTGACAACCAGGTCTGAGACCGCTTGAGGTAGCCGACGACGTCCGACCTTCCCCGCGAAGGTCGGGCGTCGTGCCTTTGTCCCTCCCTCTGGCCTAGGGTTGTCGGGTGATCAGACGACCCCAACGCACCTGCGTCGGATGCCGACGCGTCGACGATCCAGCCCACATGAGGCGTTATGTGCTGATTGACGGGGTCGTCGTGGCAGACCTGACTGGCAGTGCAGCTGGAAGGGGAGCTCACGTCCATCTTGACGATGAGTGCTGGAAGCGCGCCGTGGCCGGGGGATTCGCGCGATCCTTTCGTCAGCGGGTGACCGTCGACCAGATTGGTGGGTGCAAGTGACCAACGCGGTGAATTGGGCTCAACAGGACAGTTTCGGTAAAGTTGTTCCTGCATGTCCGCCGGGAGGTCCGGCGGCCTCACCGAATCGTGTCCCTGGACGGTCGGTCATTCTGGCTCGAAGGGACTGAATAGGAAGTGGGCACAAGCTCATGAACACTCGATGAGTTCGCACCAATGAGGATTCACAACAACTAGGCCCAGGTCCACCGCGGCCGGGCCCGAAGGAGAGTAGTGGCCAAGGTCCGCGTCTATGAGCTCGCGAAGGAGCTCGGACTGTCAAGCAAGCAGCTTCTGGGGAAGCTCAACGACATGGGCGAGTTCGTCCGTTCGGCTTCCTCAACCATTGAGGCACCAGTTGTGCGGCGACTGCGTGACCAGATCGGTTCGGCTGAACCGACTGGCGACGCCAAGCCCGCGAAGCCTGCGGCTCGCAAGTCGCAGGCAGCATCCAAGGGAAAGTCCAAGGAGACCCCGTCGGCCAAGCCGACTCCCGGTCCCAAGCCGGGCCCCGCGCCGAAGCCGGCGCCTGGTCCCCGTCCCGGTTCCAGCGGAGGCCCGAAGCCTGGGCGCAGCTCTGCAGCTCGCACCAGTGCGACTCCGCGTCCGGGTCTCATGAAGTCTTCCGGTGGCTCCAAGAAGCAGGAGACCCCGGCACCGAAGAGCGACGCCAAGCCGGCTCCCAAGCCTGGTCAGAACGCCGCCAAGCCCCATGCACCGACCCCCGGCCCCAAGCCTGGTGGGTCGGCCAAGCCTGCCACCCCGAAGCCGGGTGCCCGTCCGGGCCCGCGCCCGGGGGGATCCGGCGGGCTGCCGTCGGGTGCTCGCCTCGGTCCGCGTCCGGGTGCTGGTCGTCGTACCGGAACCCCGCGTCCCGGGAACAACCCGTTCGCCTCCAGCCAGGGAATGGGCCAGTCCCGTCATCGCCCTGAGGGCGGGCGGCGCACCGGTGGAGCTCCTCGTTCAGGTCAGGGCGAGCGTATGCCGCGTCCGGGCGGCAGCCAGGGATCGCGTGGCGGTTCCGGTATGCCTCGTCCGAACCCGGCCATGATGCCGAAGCACCAGTCCTCCCAGATTGGTCAGGCAAGTACTGGTCGTGGTGGACGCGGCGGTGGCCGTGGTCGCGGTGGATCCCGTGGCGGCGGTTTCGGCGGTGGCTTCGGCGGAGGACCTCGCGGTCCCGTCGGCGGTGGTCGCGGTGGTCGCGGTGGTCGCGGCACCCAGGGTGCCTTTGGCCGTGGTGGTTCCCGTCGTGGTCGCAAGTCCCGCAAGCAGCGCAGGCAAGAGTTCGACGAGATGCAGGCGCCGCTGGTCGGCGGTGTGCGCGTCCGCAAGGGCAATGGTGAGACCATCCGACTGCGTCGTGGTGCCTCGCTGACCGATCTCGCCGAGAAGGTCAATGCCGAGCCGGCGCAGCTCGTGCAGGTGCTGTTCAACCTTGGCGAGATGGTGACTGCCACCCAGTCGGTGTCCGACGACACCCTGGAGATCCTGGGCGGCGAGCTCAACTATGACATTCAGGTCGTGTCCCCGGAGGACGAGGATCGCGAGCTGCTGGAGTCCTTCGACCTTGAGTTCGGCGAGAACGAGGGCGATGAGGAGGATCTCGTCGCACGTCCACCGGTCGTCACCGTGATGGGCCACGTCGACCACGGCAAGACGAAGCTGCTGGACGCCCTGCGTCACACTCATGTGGTGGAGGGCGAGGCCGGTGGCATCACCCAGGCCATCGGTGCTTACCAGGTCGAGACCGAGGTCGACGACGTCGAGCGCGCCATCACCTTCATCGACACCCCGGGTCACGAGGCCTTCACGGCCATGCGTGCTCGTGGCGCCAAGTCCACCGACATCGCGGTGCTGGTTGTTGCTGCTGATGACGGCGTCATGCCGCAGACCGTTGAGGCGTTGAACCACGCCAAGGCTGCCGATGTGCCGATCGTCGTGGCCGTCAACAAGATCGACAAGCCGGAATCCGATCCGGACAAGGTGCGCGGACAGCTCACCGAGTACGGCTTGGTTCCTGAGGAGTACGGCGGTGACACGATGTTCGTCAACGTCTCCGCTCGTACCCACGAGGGTCTTGACGACCTCCTCGAGGCCATCGTCCTGACCGCTGACGCGGCGCTGGACCTGCGTGCCAACCCGGACATGGCTGCTCAGGGTGTTGCCATCGAGGCCCACCTTGACAAGGGTCGTGGCCCGGTGGCCACCGCCCTCATCCAGCGCGGAACCCTGCACATCGGTGATTCCATCGTTGCCGGGTCTGCCTACGGACGTGTGCGCGCCATGATCAACGATCAGGGCGAGAGCGTCGACGAGGCTGCGCCGGCCGCCCCGGTGCAGGTGCTCGGCCTCACCTCGGTGCCGGGCGCCGGCGACAACTTCCTGGTCGTCGACGATGACCGGATGGCTCGCCAGATCGCCGAGAAGCGTGAGGCTCGGATGCGTGCTGCCCAGCAGGCCAAGTCGTCGCGTCGCAAGACCCTCGACCAGCTGTTCGAGCAGCTCGAGAAGGGCGAGACCGAGGAGCTGCTGCTCATCCTCAAGGGTGACGGCGCCGGCTCGGTCGAGGCGTTGGAGGATGCCCTGGCCAAGATCGACGTGGGCGACGAGGTCGACCTGCGCGTCATCGACCGTGGTGTCGGTGCCATCACCGAGACCAACGTCTCGCTGGCTGCCGCCTCCAACGCCGTCATCGTGGGCTTCAACGTTCGCCCGACCGCTCATGCCCAGCGCATGGCCGACGAGGAGAACGTCGACATTCGGTACTACTCGGTCATCTACGACGCCATCGACGAGATCGAGGCCGCCCTGCGAGGCATGCTCAAGCCGATCTACGAGGAGAAGGCAATGGGCACCGCGGAGATCCGCCAGATCTTCCGCTCCTCGAAGGTTGGAACGATCGCGGGCTGCATGATCACCGACGGCACCATCCGTCGTCATGCCAAGGCCCGTCTCGTCCGCGACGGCGTGGTGATCCAGGAGACCGAGATCAACACGCTGCAGCGCGAGAAGGATGCCGTCACCGAGGTGCGTGAGGGTTACGAGTGTGGTCTGACCCTGACCAACTACTCCGACATCCGCGTCGGCGACGAGGTCCAGTGCTACGAGATGGTGGAGAAGCCTCGCGACTGAGCTTGGTCACTGTCCTGAACGGGGCGTCCACGTGGAAGCGTGGTCGCCCCGTTCGTGTGTTCCCGACTACTTGACCCATCGTCACCCGAATGATAAAATTCCCCTGCTCGGTCGGCAAAGAGGCTGGCCTTGCCCTCTTGCGTATTCTTTTGGATGGATGGTTGATGAATGTACAAAAAGAGCCGAATTGTAGTTATGTTTGCATTTGCCGAGTCTGTCTTTGGCTTGTGTTCTGCTGCGCCGGGACTTGCTGATACTATCAGAGCGACTCCTGTGACATCGTGGAAGAGTCTTTCTGTCACAGGAGGATCGGCGAAAGCATCAGGAAAAACCCAAGGACATAAGAAAGCCTACATGTCATCAGATGGTGTCTGGCATTCTCAGGCTAATTACATTTTCACTGTCGCGGGTCACAAGAAAACTGACAGGGGCGGTTACGGAAAGGTCGACGCATCCGTTCTTTATTACAAATGCCAGCCCATGCCGGGTGGAAACTGTATACCGAAAGTCTTAAGAACCGGGGCATCAGGCAGCACTGGGCGTTTGGTTGGTGGAAAGGCGTACAGATGGGATGCTGACGCCAAGATCCGCCTTGGTCGTAATCAAAGAGGCGGTTGGCAACGTTCTTCTAAGATTTGTATCGACCTAGTGGCTCGACGTGATAAGTGCAGCGATGGGTTGAATTGGTGAGTTCTGACACGATTGAACTTGACGAGGTGGTCGTTCGATACCGGTCGGGTTGGCAACTGGGGCCGGTATCGGCCACCTTTCCGGTGGGGGTGAGTGCCCTTGTCGGCCCCAATGGTGCGGGCAAGACGACGATGCTTGCTGTGCTCACCGGAATCAAACGACCGAGGGCCGGGACGCTACGTCGTGACGGGCAACCCGTGAGGAGACGACGGGAGGGCTCTGGGTACCGGGCCCACATCGGGTACGTTCCGCAGGAATGCACCTGGTCACCGTCGTGGCCGGTCGAAGACTTTCTCGCCTTCTGTGCGCGCATGTATCGAGTACCGTCCACGCAGGTCAGGCACAGGTGCCAAGGCGTCATGTCCGATCTGAACGTCGGTCAATTCGCCCACCAGCCCATCGGTACTCTGTCGGGCGGTCAAAAGCGTCGGGTCTTCCTCGCGGCGGCACTGGTTCACGACCCCGAGGTGCTCATTCTTGATGAGCCGACCGTGGGCCTGGATCCGGGGGAGCGGATCTCGTTTCGCCGCCACGTCGTCGAGCAGGCGGCCTCACGGGTCGTCGTGCTGTCCACCCATCTCATGGATGACGTCGCCTTGTCCGCAGACCAGGTGCATCTGGTCGATGGGGGACACATTACCTGGAGCGGCACGCTGCCCGAATTGATGGCTGCAGCAGGAGAATCTGATTCACAGGACCACGTGTCAGTGGCTGAGCAAGGTTACCTGCACCTGATGCAAGGTCGCGCAGAATCCGAGCTCCTTGAGGGGGACCGATGAAAGCCTGTCTTCGGCAGGCCGTCTGGTCTGGGCTGGGGCTTGCCGTGTTGTGGGTCGCCACGAGCGTTGGCCTGATGCACATGTATCCCCGCGTGTGGAAGTCCTTCGCCTTGACGACGGGGAGTGTCTCGGTGGACACGGTCATCCTGTCTCCAGTGTGCTGCGGAGTCGGGGTGGCGTACGGCGCCCGTCTTCGCCGCACCGGGGTCACGCGTACATCCCGAGCCTGGCCGCGCAGCGCCACCGCCGCCATCGTCACCACCTGGCTGATGGGTGTCGGAGCCGTTCTGCTTCTGGCTGTGGGGGTAACGACCGCAATCCTCGCATTGGTGGCTTCCGGCGACGCCGATCCGCGACTCGTGATGGGTTCGGTCCTCACCGCCATGGCCGCCACGGCATTCCTGGCCCTGGGGGCCGTCCTTGGAGTGGCGGCTGGTTCCTATCTGCTCGCCGCTGTCGCTGCCATCGCTGTCTACTTGGTGGCGGGGGCCGTTCCTGAGGCCTATGACCTGCTCATCGGATGGTCTGGTCCTGCGGCCATCGACGGCGCCCCTTCGCATCTCACCTGGCACGCCATCGCGTTGTGGGCTGGACTCGATTGTGCCGCCATCGTCGTCTCCTTGGTGCTCGTGGCCGTGATCACGACACCCGGTGGTGGGCCTTGGTGGCGGTGGCTCACGGCGACGATTCTGGTGGCAGCGGTCATCGTTGACGCCGCAGCGACGATTCGGTTGGAGGAGGTGTGGGAATCCACGGATGATTGGCGGTGTCGTGAGGTCGGCAAGCACGGATCCATGGCATGCGTCTCCGGTGACCTGTCCTGGCGGCTGGAGGAGTACGCGACGGCGATGGGCCGCGTCGATGACCTGTTGATGGCCAGCGGGGTCCAGAGACGCATTGTCTACGCCCCCGAGGGAGGGCCAGGGAAGGCCGGTTACCTGCCGGTGCGGACGCACGTGTCGACCTCCTCCACAGCGAGAGAATGGGCCGGGGATCTCAACGCACCCCTGCTGGGTGACAACCTGTTGGGAGTCGAGGATTCCACGTCCTCACAGTGTGACGGGACGGTCGAAATCCTTGACGACGCACTGGTGTCGGTCATGGACGGTCAACCCCTCGCCCCGGACTCGCTGCGATCCATGGTGGCACAGGTGAGGGCTTGTCCATGACGGGTCGGCTCTCCTGCTTCGGATGGTTCCTGCGCAGTCGCGGTCTGGTGGCCGTAGTGGCCTATCTGACGGTGGGAATGGTCTGTGCCCATCACCTTGGCGGCGACCTCGTCACCGTCCCGTTTGCCGGCAGCAGGTCGGTTGATGTGGGGCTGGGGCCTTCGAGCCTGAGTGGCATCCTCGCCTCCGTACTGTTCTCCTCCCCGGACCCACAACGGGAGCAGGCCTTCCCCGACCGTCCCATTCGCACCATGAGGGTGGTGTGGGCCGTCATCGTTCTGGTGTGGCCAGTGGCATGGGCCGTCCTGTTCAACGGTGACCAACCCATTTCTCAGTGGTGGGTGCTGTGGTTTGCGCGCAACCATGTCCTGCTGGTGGGACTGGCGATGGTCGCCAGCGTCGTACTGTCGGTGGCCTGGGCGTGGCTGCCGGGAACCATCTTCGTCCTGTCGTGCTGGATCCTGGGTACCAAGGATTCCGCGGCGACTCCCTACTGGTGGGCGCTGTTGAACCAGAGCCCTCTCGCCCCCCTGAGCCTGGCCGTTTCGGCCGCGTTGGTCGTCGTCGGGATGGTGCTGCAGTGGAGTACCCCCGGACCCCCGCGTTGACACTGGCTGCCGCGTGCGTCGGTGGGGACGGTGTGCAAAAATGGTTGATCCGCTCAGGACACCGATGGCGAGGAGAGATCATGAACACACCGAATCCGCGTGTCGCCAAGTTAGCCGATCAGATCCGAGTCGTGGTGGCCGAGACCCTTGAGCGCCGTGTCAAGGATCCCCGCCTGGGCTTCGTGACGATCACCGATGTGCGTCTGACCGGGGACTCCCGTGACGCCACCCTGTTCTGGACCGCGATGGGCGCCGACAAGGAGATCGCCGGCACGGCTGCCGCTCTCGAGTCGGCCAAGGGCATGCTGCGCTCCACCGTCGGCAAGAGGCTCAAGCTGCGCTACGCCCCGACCCTGACCTTCGTGCGTGATGCCACTCCTGAGACCGCCAAGTCGATCGAGGACGCCCTGGCACGAGCTGCCGCTTCTGATGCCGAGATCGCTCGACGCTCCCAAGGTGCCATGCCTGCCGGTGAGGCTGACCCCTACCGTCACCGCGACGAGGACGAGGCCGAGTGACGACCGTGCTTTCGGCGCGTCTTGAGGTTGGCCGATGAAGGGCAATCCTGACGTTCCCTCTGGCGTCCTCGTCGTTGACAAACCCGCCGGCGTCACCTCGCACCAGGTCGTCGGACGGGTGCGTCGACTCATGGGCACCCGCAAGGTCGGGCATGCCGGAACCCTGGACCCCATGGCCACCGGGGTTCTCGTTGTCGGCGTCAATCGCGCCACCCGACTCCTCGGCCATCTGTCCCTGCAGGACAAGGACTACACCGCCACGATGAAGCTGGGGGTGAGTACCGTCACCGACGACGCCGAGGGGGATTCCACCGGCGCCATCGATGCATCCGGGATCGACGACGAGGCCATCATCGCCGCGATGGCACGCCAAACCGGTGAGATCCAGCAGGTTCCCACCGCCGTCAGCGCAATCAAGATCAACGGTCAGCGCGCTTACGCCAAGGTGCGTGCCGGGGAAGACGTCGTCCTGAAACCGCGTGCGGTGACCGTCTCCCGATTCGAGGCCACTGAGATACGACGCCATGGGGAGGTGATCGACGTCGACGTCGAGGTCACCTGTTCTTCCGGCACCTATGTGAGGGCCCTGGCCCGTGACGTGGGTGCCGATCTTGGAGTGGGGGGTCACCTCACTGCGTTGCGGCGAACCCGGATCGGACCTTTCGACCTCACCGCGGCTTGCCCTGACATCTTTGCCGATGATGCGGTCGCCCCGACCCCGATGACGATGGCTGAGGCTGCCGGGCTGAGCTTCCCCGTCGTCGAGGTCACCGATGACCAGGAAGCTGCCATTCGGGTCGGACGACGTCTGGACCTGACCGTCCCCGCTGACGTGACCGCGATGGTCGCCCGAACCGGAGAGATGTTGGCCCTTTATCGGCCAGATGGCGAGAAAAAGGAACGGAGTCGCGCAATCTGTGTGCTGGTTTGACCACAGTACAGTCACAGGTGCGTGTGAGCCTGTCAGGATGCGGTCAGACTGACACCATCATGTGGCGTGACATATCCCACATGGGTTTGAATTATTTGGTACTCATGCTGCTGAAGCAGGATATTACCAAGTATTCATTGAAATTAATTTAGTCACGGCGACAATTCCTTCTGGTTGCAGGTGTAAATATGACGTGATAGCTTCAAATAGCTATTTTGCGCTGGGGGAGACGTGATTTTTAGGCGGTTCACGGCACCGTGACGCGAGGTCGTGGTGCCCTCGTGATCCGCATGAGTTGTTTTCAACTACCCCCTTTTTGACTCCATCGCCCATGTGAAAGGTGCCGTACGACGTGGATTTGGTTCGAGCATCCCATCTGTACAAGGTTTTCGGTAAACACGAACGAGAAGTGATCGAAAGACTCAAAGCAGGGGAGTCTCGAGAAGATCTTGCCTCTCTCGGTACGGCGGCTGTCATCGATGTCAGCTTGGAGGTCGCCAAGGGAGAGACCTTCGTCGTCATGGGCCTCTCAGGGTCCGGAAAGTCCACCCTCATCCGGATGATCAACGGGTTGTGGGCGCCCTCCGAGGGCACCGTCGAGGTGGCCGGAAAAGTTGTCTCTGACATGAACGACTCCCAATTGCGGGAGCTTCGTCGCGACCATGTGTCGATGGTATTCCAGCATTTCGCCCTTCTTCCTCATCTGACTGTTCGCGAGAACGCGGCTTACGGGCTGAAGTTGCAGGGTAAGCTCAAGCCGAAGGACCGCCTCGAGAAGGCCGATGAGTGGCTGCGGACCGTGGGTCTCAACGGCTGGGGTGGCAAGTACCCCCGTCAGCTCTCAGGTGGTATGCAGCAGCGTGTCGGGTTGGCTCGTGCCCTCGCCGCGGAGACTGACATCCTTCTCATGGACGAGGCCTTCTCCGCTCTTGACCCGCTCATCCGTCGTGAGATGCAGGATCAGCTCCTCGAGCTGCAGGGCACCCTCAACAAGACGATCATCTTCATCACCCACGACCTCAACGAGGCCATGTACCTCGGCGATCACATCGCGGTCATGCGCAATGGTCGTGTTGCTCAGATCGGTACCTCTGACGAGATCCTCACCCAGCCGGCCGACGACTACGTCGCTGACTTCGTCCAGGATGTCGATCGCAGTCGGGTTCTGACGGCGTCGGCTGTCATGCGACCCACCGAGGCCGTCGTCTCCAGGTCGGCAGGTCCCCGCCGTGTCCAGCGCATCATGGATCAGCGTGATTGGGCTGGCGTCTTCGTCGTCGACGAGCACCGTCGTCTGCTCGGCATGGTTGGGGACCAGGAGGTCATCGAGGCTGTTCGCCGTGGCGACCGCAGCATCGCGGCAGTCGTCGAGACCAGCGGCATCCTCACTGTTCGCACTGACACCCCGCTGTCCGAGTTGTTCGCTCCGTCGAAGGATGCGCGAGTGCCTCTCGCCGTCGTCGACGAGGACTTCCACCTCATGGGCGTCATTTCCCGAGTCGCTCTGCTCGACTCCATGTCGAGGTCCCAGGACAAGGTGTCCGAAGGATCCGTGATGTCCCTGGAAGACACTGGGAAGTTGCCTGTCATCAAGGATGTCGGAGATCCCGTCGGTCTCCCGCCTGCTGACCAGACGACGACCGCGACGGTCGCATCCGCCCCGATCACCGAGAAGGAGGCCTGATCGAGATGAGCTTCAATTTCGCCAACCCCCGTATTCCGCTGGGAAGCTGGATCGAGACCTTCTTCGATTGGTTCCAGCACGCCTTTGACTGGCTCATCACCTTCACCAACGTCGTCATCGGCGGTATGTACGATGGGCTCAACCTCGTCCTGTCCAAGCCGCTGTACCTGGTCATGATGGTCGTCCTCGCCGCCATCGGCTGGGCCTGTGCCAACTGGAAGGTGGGCCTCTTCGCGCTCATCGGCTTCTACCTGGTCCGGGCCATGGATCAGTGGAACAACACCATGCAAACCTTGTCCCTGGTCGTGGTGGCCGTGATCCTGGCCCTCATCCTGGCGATTCCACTGGGGATCTGGGCTGCCAAGTCGAAGCGATTCTCGGCCATCATCAAGCCGATTCTCGACTTCATGCAGACGATGCCGTCGCTGGCGTACCTGGTCCCGGTCATCGTCCTCTTCGGTATCGGTCAGGTTCCTGGGGCCATCGCGACGATCATTTTTGCCCTGCCACCTGGCGTGCGGTTCACTGAATTGGGTATTCGTGGCGTCGACACCGAGACGGTCGAGGCCGGCGCAGCCTTCGGTGCCAGCCCGCGTCACATTCTATGGCGTATCCAGATGCCGTTGGCCATGCCGACGGTGATGGCCGGCGTCAACCAGGTCATCATGTTGGCTCTGTCCATGGTCGTGCTGTCGGGCATGGTCGGTGCCGGTGGTCTTGGCGGCGACGTCGTTGCGGCCCTGTCTCAGGTCGACATCGGTCTGGGTATGGAGGCTGGACTGGCAGTGGTGGTCGTGGCCGTTTACCTGGACCGCATCACCAACGGACTGGCCAATCGCACCCCGCTCGCCCGGGCACAGCGCGCCAACTGAGCGCAAAGGATAGCTGAACACAGCAGGGGCGACTGAGTCCCATGTAGAACATGAACGTACGTGAACACGAGGGAGTAACGATGAGCACAAGTATGGTTCGACGCAAGGCCATCGCCGCGGCCTCCACCCTGATGGTTGGGGCTTTGGCCCTGTCCGGATGCGGTGCCACCAACAGCGGAAACGGAGAGTCCGGCAGCTCCGACACGGGCTCCGACAACGTCAACACGAAGTGGGCCGACTGCACCCCGGGGGCCGGATCCAAGGACACCACGTCCATGAAGACTGATGATGACAACAAGATCACCATCGGTGCCTTCAACGGCTGGGATGAGTCCTTCGCCACCGCCGGAATCATCAAGAACGTCCTGGAGAAGGACGGTTACAAGGTGAAGATCAAAGGATTCGACGCCGGCCCGGGCTATGCCGGCCTCGTCGCCGGTGACATCGACCTCATCACTGACAGCTGGCTTCCCCTGACTCACGCCGACTACGTCAAGCGCTACGGCGACAAGATGGAGAACCTTGGCTGCTGGTATGACAACGCCAAACTCACCATCGCCGTCAACAAGGACTCCAAGGCGCGCACCATTGGCGACCTCAAGACCATGGGGGACGAGTACGACAACACCCTGTACGGCATTGAGGCGGGCGCCGGACTGACGAAGGCCACCAAGGATTCCGCCATTCCGAAGTACGGCTTGAAGAACATCAACTTCAAGATCTCGTCGACCCCGGCGATGCTGGCCCAGCTCAAGAAGTCCACCGACGCCGGCCAGGACATCGCGGTGACATTGTGGCGTCCGCACTGGGCCTACGGCGCGTTCCCGGTTCGCGACCTCAAGGATCCCAAGAAGGCCATGGGCGAGGCTGAGGTGCTCTACAGCTTCGGCAGGCCCGGGTTCGAGAAGGATCATCCCAAGGCCGCACAGCTGGTGCGCAACATGGTCTTCGACGACAACACCCTCTCGAGCCTCGAGAACACCATGTTCTCCGCGGAGAACTACGGAGGCAAGAACCAGGAGAAGGCCGTGGCGGAGTGGATCTCGCGCAACAAGGCGTGGGTCGACAAGCTCAAGTCCGGCGAACTCGCCGAGAGCTGATCGGCAGGACGGGCCGCCCAGGTGGGCGGCCCGGCTCGCGTCCTGACGCGGTGGGACGCCTGCCAATTCCGCGATGACGACGCCCAGTGATGATTTTCGGATTCGGGCCATGGGCGGTTGTCCCCATAGACTGCCGGGCGTGTCTGTTCCCGAGGAATCGTCAACCGTCGTCATCGGAAACTTCGATGGTGTGCACCGTGGCCACCAGGCCCTTGTCCAGCAGGCCAAGAGGCTTGACCCGGACGGTTACGTTGTCGTCGTCACCTTCTGGCCCCATCCGCTGACCGTCCTGGCCCCTGACCAGGCCCCGGCCCTGCTGTGCCCGCTGGAGCGACGCATTGACTGGTTGAAGGAGGCCGGTGCCAGCGAGGTGCGCGTGGTCAATTTCACTCCAGAGATCGCGAATTGGTCCCCGGCGGCCTTTGTCGAGCGAATGATCAGCCCTTTGCAACCCGAGCATGTCTTGGTGGGCCAGAACTTCCGCTTCGGACGTCACGCCGTGGGCACTCCGCAGGCCCTGTCGGAGATTGGCTGTGGCCGCTTTGAGGTTCATGCCATGGATCTCGTCGCCATTTCCGGTGTCACGGTGTCGTCGACCCGGGCTCGCGAGGTGGTGGCAGCCGGCGATGTCGCCGAGGCCGCCGAGTTGCTCGGACGCCCCTTCGAGGTCGGTGGGGTCGTCGTCATGGGGGACCAGCGCGGACGCGAGCTGGGATTCCCGACGGCGAACCTTGTTCTGCCCGAAGGTCGTGCTGTTCCTGCCGACGGTGTCTATGCCGGTTGGTTGGAGCCGAGCAGTGGTCCCGACGCTGGTCGCAGACTCCCCTCTGCAATTTCGGTTGGGACCAACCCGACCTTCGACGGGGTTGAGCGTCGAGTCGAGACCTACGTCATCGATCGCGATGATCTCGAGCTCTATGGAGTCGACGTCAAGGTCACCTTTGCCGAGCGACTGCGTGGGCAGATCAAGTTCGACGGTATCGAGCCGCTGATCTCGCAGATGACCGACGACGTCGACGCGGCCCGGAAGATCCTGGCCTGAGGCTGGCAATCACGTCCGGCAGTTCGGGGGCGGTACGGGTGTGAACGCCGTGGGAATACCCAGTAGGCCATGTTGCCGCTGACCATGTATCGAAAGGTCGTTCAGGCGTGGCCAGTTGCCGATCCCTGGTCGCGAGTCATCCCCGCGTCACCGCCGTCGTTGTTGCCGCTCTCGGTATCCTGTCCCTGTGCCTCGGTGGAGTTGTGACGGGCCACCTCGCCTCGTTCACTCCCCATGGCTGTCGGTGGGTACATCGTCATGACCATCGGTGCCGCGATCTTCGAGGAAGTGCTGTGCCGCGGAACCTTCGCCAGGTCGGATACGCCTTCTGCATGGGAATGCCCGGCTGCTGTCCGGCACATGCGAATTCGCACTCGACAGGGAAGAGCTGATACTCTCACCCAGTTGCCGTCAGATCGGCCGCGGCCTTGGAAGAGTCCCCTGCAGTAAGAGCGTCGGGGACGCCGCGCAGCGGACAGGAAGGAACCCACCGAGATGGATGCTGCCGAGAAGAAGAAGATCATCGAAGAGTACGCGACCCACCCCGGAGACACCGGTTCCCCGGACGTCCAGGTCGCCATCCTCACCAAGCGCATCGCCGAGCTCACTGATCACCTCAAGGCCCACAAGGGTGACCACCACTCTCGCCGTGGTCTGATGCTTATGGTCGGCCAGCGTCGTCGTCTTCTCAACTACATCGCGAAGAACGACATCGAGCACTACCGCGAGCTCATCGCTCGTCTCGGTCTGCGTCGCTGAGCGCCGCGGATCGCACGAATTGACGGGGTGTCCCTTCGGGGGTGCCCCGTTTTCATGTCCGGAGTCATGCGGTCATGCCGTGAAGCGGGTACCCACGTCCTGAACGCCTGGAAACCAGGATTCGTGGGATTGACCACAGATGACCTAAACTGAGAGCCACAATCAGAATTACTGTAACCGTCGACTGCCTCCCCATGACACATGGGTCCTCGGTAGTGGCCACCGGGGCACGGTCCCGGCGGCTTCGATCGAAGACCGGTGTGGTTCTACAAGAGGCGCCTTCTGGAGCGCCAGCGGGCGGCGGTCGGCCCTGCGAAAGGACATCCCTGTGGAGGGACCCGGACTCGAATTCACCGAGGCCATCATCGACAATGGAAAATTCGGCAAGCACGTCGTCCGCTTCGAGGCGGGACTGCTGGCTCAGCAGGCGGATGGATCCGCCGCCGTCTACCTCGATGGTGACACCATGCTGCTGTCGGCCACCACGGCTGCCAAGACTCCCCGCGATTCCATTGACTTCTTCCCGCTGACGGTTGACGTCGAGGAGCGCATGTACGCTGCCGGACGTATCCCAGGCTCTTTCTTCCGCCGTGAGGGACGCCCGTCTGAGGGCGCCATCCTCGCCTGCCGTCTCATCGACCGCCCGCTGCGCCCCTCCTTCGTCAAGGGTCTGCGCAATGAAGTCCAGGTCGTCGTGACCGTCATGGCCCTCAACCCGGCCGTTTACTACGACGTCGTCGCCATCAACGCCGCCTCGATGTCCACCCAGCTCGCTGGTCTGCCGTTCTCCGGCCCGATCGGTGGCGTCCGGATGGCTCTCATCGACGACCAGTGGGTGTGCTTCCCATCCGTCGAGCAGCGCAAGGAGTCGACCTTCGACATGGTCGTCGCCGGCCGAGTGCTCGCCGACGGTGACGTCGCCATCATGATGGTCGAGGCTGAGTCCACCCCGGCCACCTGGGACCTCGTCCGTGGCGGACGCACGGCTCCGACCGAGGAGGTCGTCGCCACCGGTCTGGAGGCCGCCAAGCCCTTCATCAAGGTGCTGTGCGACGCCCAGGTCGCCCTGGCCACCAAGCTGCCCAAGGAAACCTACGACTTCCCGGTCTTCAAGGACTACGAGGATGACGTCTACGCCGCCGTCGAGGAGAAGGCTGCCGACGAGCTCTCCCGCATCGAGCAGATCGCTGCCAAGCTGGAGCGTCAGGAGGCTGAGTCCGAGCTCAAGGCTCGTATCAAGGCTGAGCTCGCCGAGACCTTCCCGGAGCGTGAGGCTGAGATCTCTGGCGCCTTTAAGGCCGTCATGAAGAAGATCGTGCGTAAGCGCGTCCTCGATGAAGGTGTGCGTATCGACGGTCGCGGACCTCGCGATATCCGCGCCCTTTCAGCTGAGGTCGGCATCATTCCTCGCGTTCACGGATCCGCCCTCTTCCAGCGCGGCGAGACGCAGATCCTGGGTGTGTCGACTCTCAACATGCTCGACATGGAGCAGAAGCTCGACACCCTGTCCCCGGAGACCACGCGGCGCTATATGCACAACTACAACATGCCGCCGTACTCCACCGGTGAGACTGGCCGTGTTGGCTCCCCGAAGCGCCGTGAAATCGGTCACGGCAACCTCGCTGAGCGTGCCCTCATCCCAGTGCTGCCGACCCGCGAGGAGTTCCCCTACGCCATCCGTGAGGTTTCTGAGGCCATCGGCTCCAACGGTTCCACCTCGATGGGTTCGGTCTGCGCCTCGACCCTGGCCCTGCTCAATGCAGGTGTGCCGCTGCGTGCCTCGGTCGCTGGCATCGCGATGGGCCTCATGAGCGAGACCAACGAGGACGGCGAGACCAAGTACCTTGCGCTGACCGACATCCTGGGAGCCGAGGACGCCCTCGGCGACATGGACTTCAAGGTCGCTGGTACCAGTGAGTTCGTGACCGCCCTGCAGCTCGATACCAAACTCGACGGAATCCCTGCCGATGTGCTGGCGGGTGCCCTCAAGCAGGCCAAGGAGGCTCGTACCACGATCCTCGAGGTCATGAATGACGCCATCGACTCTCCCGATGAGATGGCTCCTACTGCTCCGCGCATCATTACCGTGCACATCCCGGTAGACAAGATTGGTGAGGTCATTGGCCCCAAGGGCAAGATGATCAACCAGATCCAAGACGACACCGGCGCCAATATCTCTATTGAGGATGACGGCACGATCTTTATCGGAGCCGACAACGGCGATTCCGCTGAGGCTGCTCGTACGATGATCAATGCGATCGCTAACCCGCAGATGCCTGAGGTGGGGGAGCGTTACCTAGGCACCGTCGTTAAGACGACGAGTTTTGGTGCCTTCGTCTCCCTGCTGCCTGGCAAGGACGGCCTGCTGCACATCTCCAAGATGCGTGACCTCAACGAGGGCAAGCGCGTCGAGGCCGTCGAGGACGTGCTGTCGGTCGGTCAGAAGATCGAGGTTGAGATCGCTGAGGTCGACGACCGGGGCAAGTTCTCCCTGGTCCTGGCCTCCCACGAGGAGGACGACGACACCGAGGAGTGAGTCATCAATCCTGGAGTCGTTGATCCTGTGAGGGACTGACATCAACGGGATGTCCTGGCACTTTCGCCAGGGCATCCCGTTCGTTGTGCGCGGATGGACCATTCCTCGGGAACGTCAGAGCATCTGGGTAGTCTGGACGCGGCGCCGGGCAGGTGCCGTCGTCAGGAAGGAAGGTCCAGATGATCAAGGTTGCCGTATTCGGAGCCAAGGGACGTATGGGAGCTTCGGTGTGCCAGGCCGTCGAGGAAGCCGAGGACACCGAGCTCGTGGCCGCCATCGACAGTGGCGATGATCGTTCAGCCGCTGAGGGAGCCGATGTCGTCGTCGATTTCACCACCCCCGACGCCGTCATGGACAACCTCGCCTGGGCCATCGACCACGAGATCAACACCGTCGTCGGCACCACGGGTTTTGACGAAGACCGCTACCAGACCTTGCGCGACCAGCTCGCCGACCATCCCAACACCGGCTGCCTGGTCGCCCCGAATTTCTCCATTGGCGCCGTGCTCATGATGCACTTCGCCGAGGAGGCTGCGAAGTTCTACGAGTCGGTCGAGGTCATCGAGCTGCACCATCCCAACAAGGTCGATGCCCCCTCAGGCACCGCCCGCACGACCGCTGGCAAGATCGCGGCTGCCCGGCAGAAGGTCGGCATGGGAGAGGTCCCGGATGCCACCCAGAGCCAGCTCGACGGGGCTCGCGGAGCCGTCGTTGACGGGGTCCACGTCCACGGTGTCCGCCTGCGCGGCCTCGTCGCCCACCAGGAAGTGCTCTTCGGAGCCGAGGGGGAGACCCTCACCATCCGCCATGACTCGATGGACCGCGTCTCCTTCATGTCGGGCGTTCTCACCGGCGTGCGCGGTGTCCTTGACCGTCCGGGTCTGACCATCGGCATCGAAGGGTTGCTCGGACTTGAATGAGCGTCCTGATTTCTCGATGACGCCGTCTGAGCCGACTCAGGTGCTGCCGCCCAGGCCTCAGATTGATACCGGGGCGGTGGTGACGGTCGGACGTGATCGTCGTCACCACCGCCTCATCAAGTGGCTCGTCATCATCGTCGTCATCGCCTTGGTCGCGGTTGCGGCAGTGATCACCGATCAGACCTTCCGGGCGAGAAGTGAGAAGGCCATCGCGGCCAATATTGCGAAGTCATTCGGGGCCGACGAGTCAAGCGTCGGTGTCGCGATCCGCAATCGCCCCTTCCTCGGGGTCTTGCTGACCGACGAGCTCCAGGGACTTGACGCGACCATACCGACGGCGACCGTCGCTCGAGACGAGACGACGGTGACCTTCCATGACGTGAACATCCACGCCAATGGGATCCGTCATGCCCGTGAGGAATCCCGGACGGTCGCCGAGACGATGTCTGCAACTGGCCGGGTCGACTGGCCCGAGCTGTCTCGGCTGGCAGGCGGCAAGATTACGTACAACGATGACGCCGGTGAGAACGGCAAGGTGACCATTGTGCGCGACATGTCGGTTCTGGGAGCTCGAGTGGGTGTCAGTATCTCAGCCGTTCCTGGCGTCGAGACCACATCGCGGCGGGTGACGTTGACGAGCCCATCGGCGAGCTTGGACGGTATTCCGATTCCGGACATCCTGCTCAACTCCGTTCTGGAAGGCATCACAGATCGATTCACCCTCCCCGATCTGGGTAATCTGCATTACGAATCCCTCAAGGCGACGCCGAAGGGATTGGAGTTTTCCCTTGTCGGGACCGAGGTGAAATTGTCCGACCTCACCGGAAAGTGATCAGCTTGGCGCGAATGATGAGGTGAGGCTAGGCCAAGAAGTCGTATGCTGATGAGCGGCCCCTTGGCCGCTCATCAGATGTCGTCAGTTCCGTGGAGGTCCCTTTCATGAATGTTGCCGAACAGCTCGTCCAACAGCTCCTCGATGCGGGGGTGCGACGGATCTACGGCATCGTCGGTGACTCCCTGAACCCCGTCGTTGATGCAGTTCGCAGGACCGGCGGTTCTGTCAAGGGCGGTATCGACTGGGTCCACGTTCGTCATGAGGAGGCTGCGGCCTTCGCCGCTGCTGCCGAGGCAACTCTGACCGGCGAGCTGGCTGTCTGCGCAGGCTCCTGTGGTCCGGGCAACCTGCATCTCATCAATGGTCTGTTCGACGCATACCGCTCCCAGGTCCCGGTTCTGGCCATCGCCTCCCACATCCCCAGCGTCCAGATTGGCATGAGCTACTTCCAGGAGACCCACCCGGATCGCCTCTTCGTGGAATGCTCTGACTACTGCGAGCTGGTCTCGACCCCTGAGCAGGCACCTCGCGTCGTCAACTCGGCCATTCGCCATGCTGTCGCGGGCAGCACCGTCTCGGTCGTGACCCTCCCGGGCGACATCACCGACAAGAAGGCTGCCGCTCCGTCGCCGGTCTTCGTCCCGAGCCGTCGTCCCTCCACCGAGCCGAACCCGGAGGACGTCCGTCAGCTCGTTAAGCTTCTCAATGACGTCAAGAAGGTTGCCATTTTCGCCGGTGCCGGCGTCGAGGGTGCCCATGACGAGGTCTTGGCCCTGGCCGACAAGCTTAAGGCCCCGATCGGTCACTCCCTGCGCGGCAAGGACTTCATCCAGTACGACAACCCCTTCGACGTCGGCATGACCGGTCTGCTGGGTTACGGTGCCGCAGCCGAGGGCATGAATGATGCCGACGTACTGATCCTGTTGGGAACCGATTTCCCCTACAACCAGTTCCTGCCTGGCACCCTCACGGTTCAGGTTGAGAATCGCCCGGAGAAGTTGGGTCGTCGTACCGACGTCTCCTTCCCGATCCACGCCGACGTCAAGGCCCTGTGCAACGCTGTCACCCCGCTGCTCAAGCAGCATGATGACAAGTTCCTCAAGGCCACCATCAAGCGTCACGCCAAGATCATGAAGGCTCCGGTCGGCTCGTACACCCGCAATGTCGAGCACATGAAGCCGATCCACCCTGAGTACGTCGCTCACCTGCTCAACGAGCTGGCCGACCGCGACGCGATCTTCACTGCTGACACCGGCATGTGCAATGTGTGGACCGCTCGTTACATCGATCCGCTGGGTACCCGTCGTCTCATCGGATCCTTCCTGCACGGATCGATGGCCAATGCCTTGCCGCATGCCATCGGTGCCCAGGCATCTCACCCTGGCCGACAGGTCATTTCGGTGTCCGGCGACGGCGGCCTCTCGATGCTCCTTGGCGAGCTCGTCACGGCCCGTATGCTCAACTTGCCGATCAAGGTGGTTGTCTTCAACAACTCCACCCTCGGCATGGTCAAGCTGGAGATGCTGGTCAATGGGTTGCCTGATTTCGGGACTGACGTCCATGACGTGAACTATGCCGGGGTTGCCAAGGCGATCGGGTATCACTCCGAGCGGGTTGATGATCCGCGCAATATTCGTCGTGCTCTTCGTGATGCCCTCGACTTCGACGGACCGGCCCTCGTCGAGGTGCTCACTGATCCCAACGCCCTGTCCCTGCCTCCTGAGATCAAGGGTGAGCAGATGATTGGGTTCGCCACCGCCATGAGCAAGATCGTGCTCAACCGTGGTGCCGGTGAGGCCGTCTCGATGGCCACCTCGAACATGCGTAACATCCCAAGATTCTGAGAGATCACGTTTTGGGGTCCGTCCGACGAGGACGGGCCCCACAGGCATTTTCGGACCAGGATCACGGGACCGAGGTTGGATGGCGTCAATGCAGGCAATGAACAGCGGTGGTGCTGCCGCATGAGGATCCTTCTTGTGGTCGACGCCCTCCAACCAGGAAATGGGACGACGGCCTCGACCCTTCGTTTTTCCCACGCATTGCGTGACCAGGGTCACGAGGTGCGTTTACTCAGCGTCGGGTCGACCCCGGTGCCCAGCACTCGCGGGATTCCCGTGGTCAGTGTGCCCGTCCTCTACCTGCCGCTCATCACCCACCTGGCTGACCTTCAGAACGTCGATCTTGCGCGCCCAGTCAGGGCCATTGTCTCCTCAGCGGTAGCCGAGGCTGACCTCGTGCATGTCGTCATGCCGTCGCCATTGGGGGCTTGTGCCAAACACGTGGCGCAGCATGCCGGTGTTCCCGTCACCTCGGGTTTCCACATCCAGCCTGAGAACATCACCTACAACGTGCACCTGGCCAACGCTCGATGTCTTGCCGACCGCATTTATCGCATGTTGTGGCGGGCGTTCTACCACGATGTGTCCCACCTCCATGCCCCCAGTGAATTCATCGCCGAGCAGTTGCGCAGACACGGTTACGACCAGCACCTTCACGTCATCTCGAATGGGGTGCCGCCAGAGTTTCGGCCCGGCCCGCCACGAGAGACGTGGGCTCTGGACAGCTCTGGCCCTGCCACCGTCATGACTGTCGGCAGGCTCTCACCGGAGAAGAGGATCGAGGTCCTCGTCGACGCCATTGCCCGGTCTCGACATCGCGATCGGATCCGTCTGGTGGTCGCCGGTCGAGGGCCGCAGCGAGAATGGTTGCAGAGGCGAGCTGAGCGCGCTGGGGTTGACGCCTGCTTCGTCAGCCACGACCGTCCGGAGGACCTCATCGCTGAACTGCGAGCCGCCGACCTTTACGTTCACCCCGCAGACGTCGAGATCGAGTCCTTGGCTGCCCTGGAGGCGTCCTCGGTCGGGTTGCCCTGCCTTATCGTCGACAGCCCGCTGTCGGCCACCAGCCAGTTCTGTCGTGTTCCCGAGCACGGTCTGTGCCCGCCGCGCGATCCGGAGAGGATGGCGGCTGACATCGATTGGTGGCTGGAGCACCCGAAGGAGCGTGAGACCGCGGGCAAGGCTCAGGCACGCTGTGGCCAGGAGTACGCCCTGGACAGGTCGGCTCGGTTGCTGGTCGAGATGTTTGACGCTGCCATTTCGGGGCCGACCGGATGAAGAAGGTCCAGCGACTGGCCTATCTGACGATTGTCGGCCCAGCTGCGGTGATTCTCACCGGGGTGACCTTCGCTTTTCGTCGGCGAGGACACCACCATCTGGAGCCAGGGACGATCGTCGTCAGCAACCACGTCCACGATTTCGACTGTCTGGCCCTAGTGCGGGTGTTCTGGCCGACCGGTCTGAGGTTCAACTCGCAACTTTCCAACTTCGACATCCCGGTGGCAGGGCTCATCCTGCGAGCCTTCGGAACGATTCCGGTTGACGTTTCTGATGTACGAGGTTTCTTCTCGGCCAATGCGCAGGCGCTGGCTGACGGTGACTGCGTCGTCATTTATCCAGAGGGAGACATCACCTGTTACGAGACCTCCGCAGGGACCTTCCGTCCAGGGGCCTTTGTCCTGGCGGTGCGCACCGGTGCCCCGGTGGTGCCAGTGGCACTGGTGCGGTCTGGGCGGAAGCTCGGAGTCAAGTGGTGTCGTCCGCAGCTGGAGGCCAAGGTGGGGCCGCCGATGTATGCCGATGAGACCCTGCCACGATGCCAGGCCAGGGAGGAATTGCGCCAGCGAGCTGAGAACTTCGTCTCCCAGGCCCTTGATGAAGCGGTCAGGACACATCGGGGCGAAGCTGTCGGAGTTTCCCGATAGGCTTCACGCCGTGGCTAATACTGGATTGACGACACCCCCGGATCTGAAACCGGATGTTCTGCGCATCATCCCCCTCGGCGGCTTGGGGGATGTCGGACGCAACATGTCGTGCTACGAGATCAATGGGGAGATGCTCCTCATTGACTGCGGGGTGCTCTTCCCGGAGGATGACCACCCCGGCGTCGACCTGCTGCTGCCAGGACTGGACTACCTCGACGATGAGAAGCTGGCCAAGGTGAAGGCGCTGGTGCTCACCCACGGCCATGAGGACCACATCGGGGCCGTGCCCTACCTGCTCAAACGTCGCCCCGACATCCCGATCTACGGGTCCAAGCTGACCTTGGCGCTGGTTGAGGCCAAACTGCGTGAGCATCGCATCAGGGGATACAAGCTCAATGTCGTTCACGAGGGAGACGTCGCCGAGGTCGGCGAACAGTTCGACCTTGAGTTCATTGCCGTCAACCACTCCATCCCTGACGCTCTGGCAGTGTGCGTGCGCACCGACGCGGGAACCCTCATCAATACCGGCGACTTCAAGATGGACCAGCTTCCGTTGGACGGTCGCATCACCGACCTGCGTGCCTTCGCACGTCTCGGCGAAGAAGGCGTAGACCTGTTCATGGTCGATTCCACCAATGCCGAGGTGCCGGGCTTCGTGAAGTCCGAGACCGAGATCGAGCCGGCCATCGAGAGGGTTTTCGAGAAGGCGAACAAGAAGCTCATCGTCGCCTGTTTCGCCTCTCACGTGCATCGTGTCCAGCAGGTGCTCAACATGGCGGTCCGCCACAACCGTAAGGTCTGCTACGTCGGTCGATCCATGGTCCGAAACATGGCGGTGGCTCAGGAACTGGGTTACCTCCACGTGCCGGACAACACCGTCATCGAGCTGCGTGAGCTTGATCATTACCGTGACAACGAGGTGGTCATCGTCTCGACCGGGTCCCAGGGGGAGCCACTGTCAGCCCTGGCCCGAATCGCCAACCGTGAGCACCGCGACATCGAGGTGGGGGAGGGCGACACCGTCTTGTTGGCCTCCTCCCTCATCCCTGGCAATGAGAACGCCGTCTACCGTGTCATCAACGGTCTGACGAAGCTCGGTGCGACCGTCGTCCACAAGGGCAATGCCTTGGTCCACGTCTCCGGCCACGCCGCGGCCGGTGAGCTGCTGTACGCCTACAACATCGTGCGTCCGCGCGCGGTCATGCCGATTCACGGTGAGGTGCGTCATCTGGTCGCCAACGCCGACCTGGCCAAGGCCACCGGAGTCGATGAGAAGAACGTCGTCCTCGTTGAAGACGGCGGGGTTATTGACCTCGTCGACGGCGTACCGCGTGTGGTGGGCAAGATCGACGCCTCCTACATCCTCGTCGATGGATCCGGGGTGGGTGAACTCACCGAGGACACCCTCACCGACCGTCGCATCCTCGGGGAGGAGGGATTCTTGTCAGTCGTCACCGCGGTCGACACCCGCTCGGCCACTGTGGTGTCCCGTCCGGCGATTCAGGCTCGCGGTTTCGCTGAGGACGACTCAGTTTTCGCGGAGATCACCGACCAGATCGTCACCGAGCTTGAGAACGCCATGAAGGGTGGCATGGACGACACCCACCGGTTGCAGCAGGTGGTGCGTCGGACCATTGGCCGGTGGGTCGCACGGTCATTGCGGCGTCGACCGATGATTGTGCCGGTTGTCGTCAAGATCTGAGCCTGGTTGACCCGTCGTGGTGTGTCGTCATCGTCGATGAGCCGATAGAGCTTCGGTTTATCTGAGGACGAGTTGGTGAGTGCGGACCAAATTCGTCAGCGCGGCTTGGGCTTGTGGCGAGTAAATGAGATTCCTATAACGTCGACCGTCCTTGTCTTCGCCCTCGTACAGTGCGATGCCCATCATCGCGCCATGTACTGTCGGCATCCACTCATTGATGGCGTAAGTAATCAGGCCGGCCTTAGACAGAGCTTGATTCAATTGAGTAGCACGCACTGGCTGACCTTCGGGTAGCACACCTTCCTTTTTCCACGCGTCGAGGAGTTCCCTGGCAATGCAGTATCCGGGGGTTCTGCGATCGACGAACTTGATATCGCCGGATTCCGGAGTCGACGATTTCTGCGTTGGAGTAAAATACTCGTAGCTCTTGGCTTGAGGTGTGGCAGTGGGAGGTAGAACCGGCTCGAAATCAGGTACTACTGGCTGCACTGGAGTGCTGTTTTCTGCTGGTGGCACAGGAGCGTTGTTCCTTGATCCAGCAAAGTTGCAGTCGCTCAATGTCGCATGCTTGCGTATTAGTCTAAACACCGGCCCAGTGCCGTTCCACCGCTGGTCGCTACCAAAGACAATGAATAGGTCTTTCGCGCGAGACACGGCAACGTTCATAAGTTCTAGGGTCTTGTCAATGAAGACCGCTTGGTCTGAATTGTTTCCGTAGACGGCGGAGAATAAGACGATTTCTCTCTCTGCTCCTTGTAGCTTATGTGCAGTGCCAACTGTAATTATTTTGCTAAACCTAGGGTCTAGGGCGTTCTTGATTAAGTGTTCTTGGGCTGCAAATGGTGTGACAACCCCGATGATCTCCGCGTCCTTTGCTGGATCGCCATTGGGATTGTAGATAGCTCTAAAGTAATCGAAGTTGGACGCGATCCAGGTCGCAATCTCCTGGGCCTCGTGGCAGTTTATTCGACTCGATCCCTTCCGTTGATCTTCTGAGTTGGCTATCTTCTTGAATAGAAATGGGTGTTCGACTATGTCTTTGAGCTTGTAGGAACCAAGGGGGCGGGACGGCTTGAGAAGGCCCTTGTATAGGAGGTCGTTGCAGAATTGAATAATGTCGTGATGGCAACGAAAGTGTTCAGCCAAGAAGAGTCCAGGCTTGGCATCTTGGCTGTACCGCCAACGGCTCGCCGTCGTCGCCGCGGACATCACCGATGAGGGCTGAGACGACGTCATACCGCGACTGATCATGTCATCCCACTGGCCGGCGAGGTTGAAAACTGACGTCATCTCCTTGTCGCTCTCAGGGTCGATGCTCCATATAGGGGACAGCTGCAAGACGTCACCGACGACAAGCGCCCGTTTCGGGATCGCAAACACAGCCGCGCCAATAGACATATCGACTTGACCGGCTTCGTCCACAATCATCAGATCAGGCCGTCCCAAATCGTATTCAGATTTTTCTCCTGGTTTTGTCCATAGTCTGAAATACTTTGGGAGTTGATACGCCGTCATCACAAAGCATGGTGTCAGTGAGGCTACCTGGGTCCAAAACCTTTCCATGTACTCTGGTGACGTGCGGTTACGTTCCCGCTCTGGGATGAGGTCGTCCCCATCCGCGGCAAGCAGCCATTCCGCTTCATAAATATGAACAGCGAGCCAGAACTCGACATATCTGACGGTGGTATCTAATACCTGATCAAGATTTAACAGATCGGAGGCGTCAGTGAGTTTCTGGAGTTGCTTCTCCGGCAGCGATCCGAAGACCTTAAGCTCAGTTAAGCACCTATGAATCTTCTTTTTATATCTCTTTTGAGCTTTCGCTGCGGCAGTTTCAGATTTTCTGATCCTCCGTTCTATTCGCTTCAGGAGCTTCCGAGATGAGGCGATGCTTGACTGGTAAAAACGAACGAATTCGCCAAGAGTTCTGAGATGAGGGGCAGGTTCGCCTTCTTTGTAGTTCATGTCGATCACAAGCGCTTCCTCTGCAGGGTCGACGCTTGTGGATCGTTGTCTGAGTCCGGTGAGAATCCGCGTCCATGAATTCAGGTGATGCCGGTAAACTTTGAGCTCTCTGGAGAGGGTGTCTTTCTTCTCCCTGAATTCGGTCAGCTTTGTGACGGCATGACTATCAGCCCGAGCGCGTTCTTTGATAAGTTCTCGGCGCGCTGTCTCATATTTAACGAGAACATTTCGTAATATTTCTAATGCATCTTTGATGGTGGGTGGCGGTGACGCAATGAAAGCTTGACTGTACTCGGTAAAGCGTTGTACGAAATATGATGCCGCGCTGGCTATGTACTGGGGTGATGAGTAATAGGTGTAGACACCGCTCTTATGCAAGTTTTCTGTGAGGTAGCCGTGGCGTTGTGCTTCATTCATCCTGGACTGGGACGGGCAATATGTGGCCAAGCTGTGTAACGCATCTGGGGTCGCACCATCTTCTGTAGCCACAGGCAACCACCGTTGGTCAAGGACGCCCGGTTGCTTCTTGGTGACCTTACTAAAAGAATCAATGATATTTATGACGGCTTGATTATTTGTCGACGTACCAACGATTAAAGGAGCCGGCTTGTCTTCAAGGGCATGGGTGACGATCATGCTCGCGATGACAGATTGCAGTAGGGTTGTCTTTCCGGTGCCAGGAGCGCCGCTGACTGCAGTAATAGATGCTGGCTCGTCGGATGTATCACAGAGAAAAGCGTGCACAGCTCGACGCTGGGATTCCGTGAGGGGATATTCATCACTCATGCTACCCGTTGACAGTATTGCTGACTTTTTCAAGGTATCGACATTGGCATCGAGATAGTCAGAATCCAGGCGCTGCTGTGGATTGCGCGATAATAGGTTCGCGTATACTGGAGCAGCGGAATATGCTCCGTTCTCCAGATATTTGTAAAGATCAAGAATCGCGCGGTTGGACGTAATCACCTCACCTGGAGTGATGTAACACGTGCTGGTGATGATCTGGGTATCATCGACCTTGCCGAGATTCTTGAAATTGTTGGAAACCTCGGAAAAGAGATTGAAACAGAGGTCCAGGGTGTCTTGCCAGGTTTCGGCGTTGGAGGCAAGCTCAGCGCCCTTGCCGCGACGCCATTTCCACAATGATGAGAGGTCTCCGACCATCACCTCACGGTCGGTCATGCCAGGCGTTCTCAGCCGGGATACTGGGATCCACGGCTCGTCGTTTTGTGGGTCGGCAGTGAGCGTGCCGTCGGGTGTCAATGACGCAGGGAGAAGGAGGAGCCCAGAGCTTGATCGCCTTTGCCTCAACGTGATGAGAGAAATGATGAGCTTGATCGGGTGGGCGTCCTGGCGGGGGCAAACTGGCTCGCGGCGCTGGCCACTCTTGCGCGGTTGGCGCCGGGAATGTGAGTTCGCAAGGGTGAATAATTGGGCTACGGATCGTTCATCAAGGGTACCTTCCCGCACCTGAGTCAGATCGACGGTGATATGTGGCTTCTGGGCGGTAAAAACCTGGTCCACTAAATTAGATCGCCGCTGGATTTCAGAGTAGTACTTCGTGAGTTCCAAAACTCGAGATGACATGACACTCCAAACCATGAGGGAGGTTACGTACTCTGAGAGTATCGGAGTCACCTCCTACTCAGAATGACAAAACTCTAGAAGCCACGTAATTGTTGTTGTGCGGTAACTGGGCAGGTGATGGGGGATTGGTGCGTGTCGTGCCCCAAACAGGGCAGCGGACGCATGCGGGGACTGGCCCATTGGTCGTGTCGATGGGGCCTATGATCGTGCCTGTCATGGTCAAGATCTCAGGTCTTCGACGCTGGAGCCGACTGTACAAGGAGAATCGGGTGGCTACTCGAACTACTGTCCATCATGTTATTGAGCAGTTCCGGCAAGAGCCTTCGGCGGCGCGGCGGGGGCGCGCTTTGAGGACCTCATGGTGTCTTACTTCCAGACGGACCCGACGCTGTCATCCGAATATGACGAGGTACGCACCTGGCCCCAATGGGTCCACAACGAGAACACCCACGACTCTGGTATCGACTTAGTGGCCCGTAATCGCTCCACTGGTGAGTGGACGGCGATCCAGTGTAAGTTCTACGACCCTGGCCACGCTTTACAGAAGCAAGACATTGACTCGTTCTTCACGGCGTCGGGTAAGGCGTGGGGCCACGTGTGGTTCACCAACCGCATCATTATCTCAACCACGGATCGGTGGTCGACACACGCAGAGAAAGCGCTCGAGGATCAGTCCATCCCCGTCCAGCGCATCGGCCTGACCGAGATCGCCGAGTCACCCATCGACTGGATGCAGCAGTCCCGCGACAGTCTGAACTTCGAGCCACGACGAGCTGTGCGTTACGGGCTGCGTCCCCACCAGAAGGAGGCCCTCGCCAAGATCCACGAGGGATTCCAGACCCACGACCGAGGCAAGTGGATCAGCGCCTGCGGTACGGGCAAGACGTTCACCTCACTGAAGCTCGCAGAACAGCTGTGCGCCGAGAATGGCGGTCGGCTCAAGGTACTCTTCCTGGCCCCCTCCATCGCCCTGGTTTCTCAGACCCTGCAGGAATGGATGGCCCAGTCCCAGACGACTATCCGGCCCATGGTGGTTTGCTCCGACACCCGGGCTTCCAGGAAGGCCGAGGACATCACCACCCACGACATCCCCATCCCCACCACGGACGCGGCCTGGCTTGCCGAACAGATGGCGGTCGGTGGTCGCCGGGGCAAGCAGATGATTGTGGTGTTCTCCACCTATCAGTCCATCGATGTCGTCGCCCAGGCCCAGCGCACCTCGGGCGAGCAATTCGACCTCATCTTGTGTGACGAGGCCCATCGCACCACCGGTGCCTCCCTTGTCGGCGGCCAGGACGAGTCCGCTTTCGTCAAGGTGCACGACAACACCTATCTGACAGCCGCCAAGCGGCTGTACATGACGGCCACTCCTCGCATCTATGGTCAGGAGGCAAAGAAGAAGGCCGAGGAAAACTCCGTCGTGCTGGCGTCGATGGATGACGAGTCCCTCTACGGCCCCGAATTCCACCGCTTGGGTTTCGGGGAGGCCGTAGAGCGTAATCTGCTTGCCGACTACAAGGTCATGATCCTGCGCGTAGAGAACGCGGCAATTGCCGACACCTTCCAGTCCCAGATTGCTGATGAGACCGGCGAGATCGGTTTGGACGATGCCGCCCGGATCATCGGTTGCTGGAACGGTCTAGCCAAGCGCACAACCGATATGGACTTCGGGCCCCACCCGGTGCCGATGCAGCGTGCAGTCGCATTTGCCCAAAACATCATGGCATCCAAGGCCTTCGCCGCCACGTTCCCGCAGGTCACGGAGGCCCTCTCGGCTGATGGCGGCCTCGACACCCCTGCACTGGAGGTGGCGTCGCACCACGTTGACGGCACGATGAACGCCCTCGATCGTGGTGACGAAATCGCCTGGCTCAAGGCACCCATCCCGGAAGGAGAGTGCCGCATCCTGTCCAACGCCCGCTGCCTGTCGGAGGGCGTCGACGTGCCTGCCCTGGACGCCGTATTGTTCCTGTCACCGCGCAACAGCCTGGTAGACGTCGTGCAGTCGGTGGGCCGCGTCATGCGCAAGGCCCCCGGCAAGGACTACGGCTACGTCATCCTCCCAGTTGCGATCGATTCCAGCGAATCACCTGAGAAAGCCCTGAGCAACAACAAACGATTCAAAGTGGTCTGGGACGTCCTTAATGCCCTACGCGCCCATGACGACCGGTTCAACGCGATGATCAACTCCATCGACCTGGACAAGGACACCAAGGGCAAAATCGGCATCAGTGTCTTCGGCGGCACCGCTCCCGAGACCGGTCACGACACCAACGGCTCGCGGGCTGCCATCCAGCCGATGCTGTTCCAAAACCAGATGCGTGACGCGATCCTCGCGCGGATCGTCAAGAAGGTCGGCGAGCGCGACTACTGGGATTCCTGGGCCGACGATGTCGTTCACATCCATTCCAACCAGGTCACCCGCATCACGAGTATTTTGGCGCAGGCCCGCGCCACCGATGCTCCGTTGGCTGGCGAGTTCGACACCTTCCTCGCCGGGTTGCAGGCCACTATTAACGACTCCATCACCGTCGACGGTGCGATCGACATGCTGTCCCAGCACCTCATCACCCAACCGGTGTTCGACGCGCTATTTCCCACCGGCAGCTTTGCGCACACCAACCCGGTATCGGTGAGTATGCAACGCATGATCACTGCCCTGGAGGGGCAGGGGCTGCAGGCCGAGACTGACGCGCTGGCCGGTTTCTACGCCTCGGTGCGTCGCTCTGCATCAACGGTCGAGAGCCCGGCGGGTCGGCAGACGGTCATCCACCGGCTCTACGAGGATTTCTTCAAGAAGTCCTTCCCCGCTCAGGCCGCCAGCCTCGGAGTCGTCTACACCCCGGTCGAGGTGGTCGACTTCATTTTGCGTGCCGCCGATCAGGCATGTCGTGAGCAGTTCGGCTTCGGCCTTACTGACAAGGGGGTCCACGTCCTCGACCCATTCACCGGCACTGGAACGTTCATCGTCCGGCTCTTGCAGTCGGGGATTATCGATCCGGTGGACTTGGCGCGCAAATATGGCGTCGACGGACATGCGGGCGAGCTGTGGTGCAACGAGATCATGTTGCTTGCCTACTACATGTCCTGCGTCAACGTCGAGACCACTTACCAGTCCCTGCTGGCTGAGCAGCAGGGTGTCGAGGCGGCGAAGGTTGCCTACCAGCCTTTTGGCGGTGCCACATTGACCGATACCTTCCAGATCAGTGAGGACGGGGACAAGGCCGACACCAGCCTCATCCCGGCCAACAATGCTCGGATCGAGACCCAGCTTGCCACCCCGATCAGGGTCATTGTCGGCAAACGTTGGATAGCGCGAGTGATACAAACTAACGATGTGCGCGATTGTGTGCTCGCCGCGTGAAATGGCGCGATAACACGGGGAACGCGAGCTGTTCGGTCGTGGCGGGCGAAGTACCGGCACGCTGGCGGGGTCAGTTCGGCCAGCTGATTGTGGAGCCGATTCAGCGGGGCGAGCTGGTTTTGCACCCACTCTGCGGCACGAACTCGGAGCCGTCAAAAAGCACAGGGGTCGCGTCAAAAGGTATCCGGGAGTCACCCTTCACTTCTTGCTGCGCTTCTTGTATCGCTGATACTGATTGTACTCCGCCCTGACGCGGTCGAACTCCTCGTCAGTTTGGTTCTTGAGAAAGCTCAACGCATCTCCAGACCACACGTGGGTGGGGCTATGGGTTCCTCGCCAAGCGAACTTGCTGTTGTCTCGCATATTGTGTTTCCACGCCATGCAAGTCAGATCGTAGCTGGTTAGCTTCCTCCCGTTCTTCCTTGCCCTATTCGCTCGCGCTATCAGTTGCGTTGCGGAATACGGGTGTGTTTCGTTGGGGTCCACTTTTCGTTGAACGATCGTGGTTGCGGCACCTTGGTCAATCGCAACTTCAAGATCGGCTCGGCTGATCTTCTTCCCAGATTGCAGGTTGATCTCTTGGATCATGGCGATGCGGCCCATGTCTGCTCCTAGATCTTCAGCTTCGCCGATGATCTTCCTCAGGTCTCGTAGGAAGTCCTCGACTACTTGCGTGGATCTTCCATCCCCGTCGACTCGTAGGGATCGGATTGCATCGCTGGGGGTGCTCGCAGCGAGCGGCAAAAGCGTCCATGTGATGTCATCAGCCAAGTCCTTACCGAAGACATCGAGCACGAAGTCGCGGTAGTTCACGATGCTTTGCTGAAGGAACATGTAGAGGATCGTGTTGAGATCGTCGGACACGTAAAGGTGGATGATCTTGTTTCGATAATCAGTGAGGACATGCAGGTTAGCTCGAACGCCATCTCCGTCAACGCTACTGGGCCAAAGACGATGGCGATCCATATCAGCGATGCAATGCTCTAAGGAAAAAGATCGGTAGTCTTCACCGCGCTTCTTCTTGTAGAAAATGTTCTTCTTAGCTTTCCGTAGAGCAGCCTTGAGGATGAGTTCCCATGCGTTGACGACAAGAACTGTGACGACCTGCTCACGATAAGTCGTTTGTGGCTTGTTGTAGATTTCGATGGCTGCGAGCATCGCCGCGCGAGAGTTGTCGCAGAGCTTCTTGTGCGAAACATATGGCCTAGCCATCAGACATACCTTCCCTGGGCACTGGCATGTTCACTTGACCTCCCAGTTGATGCTGAAGAGCACCTGGCGGGACTGCTTCGCTTGGAGAGCATCTTGTGCGTTGTCGAGCAGTTGATCGGACTCATCACGGAGACGGTTCCGCTCACTGCGGTATTCATCCTCAGCATCGTCAGCCTTGCGTCGCCACTGACGCGCCTCCTGCTTCAGCTTCAGCTCTTGGGTAGCGTTCGAGGCCTTGCGAGCTTCCTTGTTTGCGGTGGCTTCCTTGGCTTGGTACTCGCGAATCTTCGCGTCGTACTTCGCCTTGAGGTCGAGCCGTGTCGCGTCGAGGAGTGCTTCTTGTTCGAGGAAGAAGCGCGCGTTGCGGTCTTCGACGTCACCTCTGAGTTCCTCCAGCTCCTGTGCGATGACTTCGTCGAAACCTCTGGTCTCGACGTGGTCAGCAGTGCTGTCGGTGCAGTGCAGGTCGAGAAGGTCTCTAATCTGCTCATGATCCATAGGGGTGCCGTCGTCAAAGAACCCAGCGGTCAGCAGGTAGGACTCGTGCAGCTGCTGGCTTCCTGCCTTCATAGCGAAGCTGGCTTCTTCAACACGTAGCCTTCCTCGCTTGTGGCGCAGGCGTTTTGCAATTGCGGTTGCACGCTCTGAGCTGCTGATCTTGAAGGTGAGTCTTGCTGGTGGGGTTGCACGGGTTTTCGCTGCGTCGATCACCCAGGCACACAAGTCGCTGGTGTACCGGTATTGGTGCGCGCCCTTCCGGGGTTCCGATTTGAAGTAGTAGTCGCCAACTGGGATGCCCACGTGTGGTGGTTCGTGGAGTGTGAACTGGGTACCCGAACCGTTGAAGGTCGCCAGGTCTTCGAGTTCGTGGTGGGTGACCCGGATGAGTAGGCGTTCGAAGGCGTTGAGCACCACCCCGGTCTGTGCGTCGTAGGACTTGAGTTTGTCGCGTACTTTCGGGTCGAGGTTGTCGAAGACTTTTGCCCGTGTCTTCTTCATCTCACGGTTGATCTGTTTCGAGTACCGTTCCTCGAGTTCCTTGAACGCTGCATCGATCTCGGCAGCTGTTTTGCAGTTGTCCAAGATGGCAGAGATCGACTTCTCAAAGTCCAGACCGTCTTCGATCTGCCCCAGTACTTCATCGGATGCGCCAAACACGGATGTGAACAGTTGGAATTTCTCGCTCAGTAGTTCGAGGATGCGTTCTTCTGCAAGGTTGCCCTTGTTGGAGAAGTTCACCACGATGACATTGTGCTTCTGCCCGAACCGGTGCACACGGCCAATACGCTGCTCGATACGCTGCGGGTTCCACGGCAGGTCGTAGTTGACGAGCATGGAGCAAAACTGAAGGTTGATACCTTCAGCGGCAGCTTCGGTGGCGATCATCAATCGGCCACGGTCACGGAACTCATCAACGAGAGCTTTACGGCGGTCAGCAGCAGCGATACCGGTGACGAGGTCACCGCCGTGGTTTTCCTTTAGCCACTTGTCGTAGATCCGTTTCGATTCCGGGCTGTCGTTACTGCCGTTGAACAGGATCAGCCCTTCACCCCACCCAGCATCGGTCAGTGACCGGGCGAGGTAGTCCTGGGTGACGGTCGAGTCGGTGAAGATGATCGCTTTTTCGGGTGCACCAATCTCCCGGAGCTTCTCGAAGCCTTGCTCAAGTGCGTCGACGAGTTTGACAGCCTTCTGGTTGACCGTGATCGACCGCGCCAGGGCAGCAAAGCCGCGCAGCTCGTTCACCTCGTCGAGCATCTCGGCACGCTGACCGGTGTCGATCTGCTCAACGCTAGTGTCGGTGTTGGCTTCGCTGGCTTCCCGCATCTCGCTGGTCAGGTCGGGGTCGTCTACAAGACCGCCCGCGTCATTGCGTCTACGTCCAGCCTTCACTTCTGCCTGGAGACGATCCGCGATTCTCTCCAGCGTCGTAGCCACCGCGAAGGATGAAGAGCCGAGCCGTTTGCGCAAGATGAGTGCAGATAGGTGCCGTTGGGACTTGGCGAAGGCCCACAAGAATGGTCGCTGCAAATACTCATTGATCTTGTCGTACAGCTGGATCTCTTCGGGGCTGGGTGTGAAAGCGATGGTCAGCGGCATCCGTTGGGTGAAGCGAATGTACTTATCCGCGTCCTTGCGCAACGTGCGCTTGGCGATACGTGCCACTCGTGCGGAAAGATCGTCGTTCCCGACTCCTTCGGGGTGGTCGAGGTAGCGTTCTTTGAACGCTTCAAGCGAGTGGAAGTAGTCGGGTGCGAACACGCTGACCAGCCCGTAGAGCTCTTCAAGACGGTTTTGCAGCGGGGTTGCGGTCAGCATCACCGTTTTGCCTGCGGCCTGACAGATCCTGGCAACATTGCCCGCGATTTTCGCTTGTCCTGTCCAGTGGGAGCGCAACCGGTGCGCCTCATCGCACACCACCAGATCCCATGTACGGATGAGCTTGTGGGTTTGGGAGTTTGCGAACTCGTAGGAGCAGATGAGGATCTCATCACGGCCACCTGGGGCGATGAGTGTGTCGATGTTCTTACTGTCCATCAACGTGGCAGGCAGCGCGAACTTCTCACTCAGCTCCTGCTGCCACTGCTGACGCAGCGAGGACGGGGCGATGATGAGGATGCGGCGTTGACGTTGTGCCCAGTACTGGCTGATGACGATCCCGGCCTCGATCGTCTTACCGAGGCCGACCTCATCAGCCAGGATCACCCCGTCCGTGAACGAGGTCTGCAACGCGAACAGTGCCGCATCCACCTGGTGAGGCTTGGGCTCCACCTGGGCATCAAACAGCAGACCCGCTAACCGCCCAACATGATCGGACGCGTAGGAACGATCCAGCTCGTGAGCATAGAACTTGGCCTGATAGTCACTTAAACGCCGCAACACGCATTCGTCTCCTAGATTGCCCAGCGATCAGGAGAACTCACCGCGTAGTCCACGCCGATGGCCTCGAAGTGCTTCATCGCTGCTGTGATCTTCGCGTTTTCGCTCGGGCGACGCTTCGAAGGATCTTGGCTTGACTTCGTCTCACGCACCAAATACAAGTGCTCGACCCCATCTTCGACCTTGATGATCGCCCAGTCCGGGTTATAGTCCCCGACCGGAGTAGGGATGCGGAACTTGTCGGGCAGCTTCATGAACAGTTTGATGTCCTCACGCCCATCCAAGTACTGGGCGAACTGTTTCTCAACCGCCGAGTCGAAGACCACATAATCGAAGTCGGTCTTCTCCTTATGGGTCACCTTGTAGAGCTGGTCGATAAAACGATCCTTCTCCTCAAGCCCATCGGCCTGTAGCTCACGTAGTTCGTAGATGCTGCCACCGATCGGCTCATACTGGATCCCTTCGATGAGGGTGTGAGCAAGCTCGGTTTCGATGCACCCGGTAACCATCTTGATGTAGTCATTCGGGTTCGTCAGGAACTCACCTACCCGCTCCGAGCCCATCAGAATGTCGATGATCGTTTTACGGGTCAGCGAGGTGGATTCCTGGAGCTGCAAGATAATGTCTGGCAACGGGTAGGACTCTTTGAGTACCTCGTCGCGGGACCCAAGAACCGAACCTTTCGGCCCACCTCGGGTGAGCTCCAGCCCCGTGCGTGTGACCTGGATACGGATCGGATGAATCTCTGGGGCTTCCTTGATTCTTGTCACACATCGTCGAACCAGGTCAGCACGGTCTAGGCTCACCCGGTAGGTGGTGCGCGATGTGATCTTCTCCCAGAACTGCTCAAACTCGGGTGTGGCATACACCTGTTTGTTCAGCGAGCGAGTCACGCGCTTGCGCTTGGGCTTGACCAGCACTTCGATCTTGCACCGTTCAACCAGGTCAATGACTTCTTGCTCGTAGCCCGCGTACTGTTCAGGTAGCCCGACTGTGAACCCGAGTTGTTCCGGCACCCACGTGCCCAAGACCTCACCGGCATCGTTGATGTAACCGCGATCGTGCAAAGCATCCCAGATTTCAGCGGAGCGGCGCGTGCCAAGGCGGGATTCCTTACCGTCCTCAACGATCGGTAGTTCGGCGAACTCGGTCTTACGCACGTAACCGACGGCGACACCGGCACGCTTGTATTCGTCCTGCAGTGCGGCAGCGAACGCTGCATATGATTCGTTCGCTACGACCGTCAACTGTGCGGTACCGGCGTCCTTGACGCGCTCACCATCCTGGTTAACCGGCAGACGCAAACCGCGCCCGATCGTCTGACGGCGTTCTGTCTCGCTGGACATGTCGCGCAGGGTGCAGATCTGGAACACGTTCGGGTTATCCCACCCTTCACGCAGCGCAGAGTGGGAGAAGATGAACCGAACCGGCTCATCCATGCTCAGCAACCGAGCCTTGTCCTTCATGATCAGCTCATAGGCGTCATCATCAGCCTTTGTCTTGCCCGAGGAGTCCTTGAACGTCATCTGCGCAGCCTTGCCCTTGCCCCGCTTCATCTGAGCAAAGTAGCCCGAGCGTGCCTCTATCGGATCGGCAGGTAAAAACGCATGAGAGGCAGAGTTTTTCGCCCGCTCCTCTTGATAGACGGCGTCAAACCAGGTTGCGAAATCACCGTTGGCGTCCAGGTTATTGATGCCCTCACCCAGGTAGGAGGCGACCTTGTCGATGAAGAACAGCGACAACACCTTGATTCCCTGGGGGTGCACTTGTTCCTCTTTCCGGATGTGCTCGCGAACGGTCTCGCGGATCATCGCCTGGAAGACAGCGGCCTGGTTACTACCGATCTCTTCCCCTACGCGCAGATAGCCGTAGTTGGTCAGTTCAATCTGCTCAGGCATCACGCTGATCTCGTTGATCCGCCAATTCCCCTCATACGCCGGGTTACCGCCAGAGAGCCGCTCCAGGTCAGCGCCCTGAGTCGCGGTAACCTTCCGCTTCGCGTACGAACCATCCTTCTTACGACAAATCAACTCCAGGCCAGCTTTGAAGGTCGGGTCACGCTTGACCTCAAGCAGCTTCACATACGGTTTAGCCGCGCTCCCGAGCTCTTGCGCATCCGAAACAACGATCTTCTTCACCAGCTCCAGCCGATGCGCATCCAACGGATCCAACCGGTACACGACGTTGCGGGTCATGCGGTGCGTGGCAGAGTACCGCAACGTACACATCGGGTTCAGGTCAGCCACAGCAGACTGCGCGAGCAGCGACTCCATGTTCTGCGGCTCGTCCATAATCACAATCGGCCGGGTCGCCTGCAAATAATCCAACGGACGCAGCCCGGACAGCTTGTCGCGCTGTTGGTGAATGATGCGGGTGTTCTTATCACCACGGATCGAGTCGATCGTCATCACCATGAACTGCAAGGACGTAGCCGTAGCAAAATCACGCACGTCCTCAGCCCGGTCACCGGAGTAGACGGTGTAGTCCATGTTGATCTGCGGGTACAGGTGGCGGAAGTGCTCTCGCATCAACTGGATGCTGGTCTTCACGCCCTCACGGATCGCAACCGAGGGAACCAGGATGATGTACTTGTTGAACTTATACTTCGTGGCCAGCTCAAAGGCCGTGCGCAGGTAGACATAAGTCTTACCCGTGCCGGTCTCCATCTCGATATCGAACTGCAACCCATCAACCAACTCTTCGTTGATCTCCAGGCCGTTCCTGTCCTGCACGCGCTTCAGGTTCTTCAAAATCGTGTCCTGGTCGAGGACAAGATTGTTGCCGTATGCGCCGATCTCTAAGAAAACGTCGAAGGCTTCCTGACCACCGACATCTGGTAAATCGAGCGTCTGTTGTGACGGTAGGTACTGCAGGCTGGTGAGAAGCTGGTCTGCGTCAGCTGGTTGCCCATCGAACAGGTCAGTGACGGCCTCGATCGCACTGGTTTGGTACGGCTGGCGCGGGTCAAACTGGAATTTCATGGAACCCGAACCCTCCTACGCCGTCCACAGATCAACGTTGCGCGTGCGGCACTCCTGCACCAGATTCGTCTTCAACTCGTCATTGCCCTGGAATGCATCCTCCAGAACCACCAGACGCTCCGGCTCCTCACCGACAAGAGCGCGCAGCTGGTCCAGTGTCGGCTGGGTGTGTTCATCCAAATAAGCCAGCACCAGGCCATCAGCCACACTGAACACGCTTAAGCCCGCGACCTCAACAGTTTCGATTTTCTCCGTCAACGAGAACCCCAGCTTCAAGAGCACCTCGGTCAGGAGCGCCTCGGGACGGGCATGATCATCAGCCGAGTCAGCCAAGTCGGCAAACAAACCGACTAGCTCGTCTTCAGAGAGTCCAGAGTCCGCCCTCCACTTCGTGAAGTTAGTGTCCACAAGCTTGTAAGCGCGGAAACCAACATCGAGGGAATCTGGGCGACCATCAAGCTTGCTTGACTCCTCCTCAAGGATCTTCTCTCCCGCACGGCGGATACGCTCGCGCGAGATATCAGCAATTGTTTCGAATCCAGCTACGTGAGCGTCAGGCTTCTCCTCCTCTAGCGGCTCTGGTAGCTGTACTGAGATCGTTTGTCGGTCGCCTCCATCCCTAGAATTGAGTGCCATCACCGCTTCAGCAGTGGTTCCTGAACCCGCAAAAAAGTCCAGAACTGTGCCCGGGGCCACTAGTGAAACCAGGTACTCTATAAGGCTTGTCGGCTTTGGGTACGAAAAGTAATCTCCCCCCATGAGTTCTTTGAGCTGCGAAGAAGCTTCTTCATTCGTACCCACAGGCACACCGAACCTGCTTTTAGTTCTATTCTGTGCCGAAGAATTAGTGAAGATTACTTGCCTCGGGGATTCGTTCGAGGCTTTGCCTTCAGAATAGACCGCTCGAATGGCGAAGTTCTTTGACTTTACCCAATAAGTTGTCCCCTTTTCGGCCTCTGCCAAGACGGTCTCGCGCGACCATCGAGACCGAAATTTCAGCTCGAACGAATTCTCATTCCTTCCCTGCTTAACCACAACCGGGGTGCGCAATGAGTACTTTTGATCGGATGACTCAGCATAGACCCCGTCAGGGATATTAAACTTCGTTGATCCAGCTGGGAATAGCAGTGTATTCTCTGGATTTGAGGCATTGTACAGGGGCGCGTCTTCGAATTCAGTCTTTGAGAACTCGACAAGCAGCTCTTTTTTGCTGCCTTGCGGGTCAAATAATTGCCGGGCGTAACACAGAATGAAATCGTGATTTGAGTAGGAGTTTACTTTCTGACGCCCGAAGTGCTGGGATTTTTCCCAAATGAAACTTGCAATGAAATTGTGCTCGCCGTAAATTTCATCACAAATATCTTTTAGTCGCGACTGTTCTTTATCCCCAATGCTTATGAAGATGACACCGTCGTCGGCTAGGAGATTCCGAGATGTTTTGAGTCTTGGATACATCATGTTGAGCCAGTTCGAGTGAAAACGGCCAGCTGATTCGGAGTTCGTAGAAAGTTTGCCGAGTTCGTCGGCTTGACCCGCAAGCTCCAAGTATGAGCCAATTGAGTCAGAGTAATCATCGCTGTACACGAAATCATTGCCCGTGTTGTAGGGCGGGTCGATGTAGATCATTTTGATCTGCCCGTAGTAGTGCTTCTGCAAGACCTTGAGGACTTCGAGGTTGTCACCCTCGATGAACACGTTTTGGGTGGCGTCCCAATCTACAGAGTTCTCTTTGTCGGGCATCAGGGTTGCCGTCGTCGGTGTTTGCGCCGCTCGGATGGCTTGTGCCTTGCCGGGCCAGGTCAGACCGAACCTCTCACGGGCGTCATCAACATCGACTCCGAGGATGATTTTGAGCTTACCGATGTCAACTTTCCCGTCGGCCACGATCTCTGGGAACAGTAGAGCGAGTTTGTTCGCTGCCTCTGTCGTGAAATCGGGTGTGGTGCCCGGGACTTGATTGATCGTATCTGACATGAATTGCTCCGTTGCTTAGAAGATTGAAGTCTGGGGGTCGCTATGCGTGCTCATGGTTTTCACCGCATGGATCGCTGCGCGATGTAGCTAGGGCGATTTGTTCCAAGCTGCAATCGAGTGCTTGGCAGATGCGGGCGAGGACGTCGGTGGTGACGTTGCCGTCTCTGCCGAGTTTGGCGATGGTGGCTGGTGACAGGCCTGCGGCGTGGCGTAGATCTTCGCGGGTCATGTCGCGGTCGATGAGGAGTTTCCATAGTGGTTTGAAGGTGATGATCACGGTTGGTCGTCTCCTGCATCGGTTTGGTCGGTTTCTAGGTTCCAGGTGAAGCCGTAGAGGGCTTCGGTGCCTTCGTCGAGGTGGATGATGTGGTTCTCAGCAACGGCGTCTTCGGCTCCGGTGCCGTAGGCCTTGGTGGCGTCGAAGGAGAAGAACACCTGCTTGGGTTCATTCGCGCCGCTAGTAAGCGTGCTGCTGTGGGCGTAGATGGTGAGCAACTCGTGGACGGGCGCGAAGGCGACGGGTTTGATGATCGCCGAGTCGTGGATGAGGAACGGCAGCGGTGTGCTTTGCAGGACGGCAAGGTCAAACACGATGAGGTTCTTGGCCTTGGCACCCGAGCCGGTGTCCCCGTTGTGGTCGAACGTATAGGAGACGCCTTTCGCTGCGGCCTTGAACGTGAACAGTGGGCTCTTGCGATGCTGCTGCGGGTAGAGCGCATCATTGGCGGTTTTAATCTGCGTGTTGATCGCGTCTGTCAGATGCCCGAGCGTCTGCGGGATGGCCTCATCGATCTCATGTTTGAGCTGTTTGCGTTCCTTCTTGAGTTCCTCGTTGTGGTCGAAGGCACGGATTTGCTCTTCGAGTCGGTCGATCCGGGCTTGCAGCTGGGCGGACTGGTCGTAGACCTCATCATCGAGCTGCACGGATTTTCCGAGCGCCAGGATCTTGGCTTTCAAGTTGTCGATGGCGACCTGCAACTCGGCTGCTTGCGCCTGGTAGTGGCGCTGCTGCTCGCGGAGCTGGTCTTCGAGGATACCGGTGAGCTGGTGGTGGTAGTACTCGATGGTTTCTAAGGATTCACGGTTCGCGTGGGGGAAGAACTCGTAGAACTCTTCCAGGTCACGGGTGGTGATCCGGGTTTGCCCTGCGAGGGTGGCGTTGACGATCGTGAGTCTGCTGTTGATCTCGTCGAGCTGCTGTGTGAGCGGTCGCAGTTCGGAGCGGCGCAGCGCCTGCTCCTCCCTGGCTCTCCGCTCGGCTTCGAAGAGATCAAGGTCGGCGTGGGTTCGCAGCTGTTTCGCTTCGCTACGAGCCTGGAGGAGTTCTTTCTGGGCGGCGGTGCGTTCCTTCTTCGTCGTGAACTTGATGTAGCTGGAGTACTTGCCTTTCGCCATCGCATTGAGAGCGTCGACTTCTTTGCGTACCTGGTCGTAGCGGGATTGGATCTTCTCGATCTCCTCGTACGCGCCGAACAGTCGCAGGAGTGCTTTCGCGCCTTCGATGTCGTTGGCACGTGCGGCTGCGGCCAGTGGCCGATCCAGGAGCGCCATATCGCGTTCATCGACGCGACTGAATCGTCCGACCAGTTCACGCCAGGTGCCGCCGGTTTCCCCGAGGCCGTACTCGTCGAGCAGGAACTGCTGATACTCGGCCAGGGTGAGGTCTTCGACCATCTCCTGCCAGTCGGCGTCGTGATAGCGGGTGACGAACCCGGGCCGGTCGGTGGCACGGACGAAGTGTTGATCCGTACCGGTCAGTCTGAGGGTGAAGTGAATGGCGTGGTGGCCGACGGCTTGCGGGAGTCGTACAGCGTCCGAGTTCAGGAAGTCGTTCCCGGCGTAGATGAAGTCGATGATTTGGAGCAGCGTGGATTTGCCGATCGAGTTTTGTGCTTGGTCGGCACCTTCAACAATGTTCACCCCGGCATGCATGGTGATGACCGGACGCGGCTCGCCGTTGCGGTGGAATGCCGGTGACCAGAGCCTAGTGAGCACGACTAATCAGCCCCTCGTTGGCATCCAGGTCGAGCACCCCAAGGGTGAGCAGGAGGGTGAGGGCCTCGATGAGGTCTTCGGTGTGCAGCTTGTCGGCGAGGCGGCGCTGCACGTCAAGAACCGGTACGGATTCGGTGCCGAGGGTCTTGAGAATGGTGACAAAGTCCGCGAGCACGGTCTCGTTGAACCGGTAGAGCTTGTTGGGAAGCCTGATCATGCCAGTACCGGCCTCCTTGGTTTGAACAGTTCACAGATCTGGGTCAGGAACGAGACGACCACCCCGCAGGCGTAATCGTCGATGTTCGTGTGCTGGTGAATCCATGCAGTGAGCCGGGTCCAGATCTCGTCCTGGCTCAGACCAGCGTCGGCCAATACTCGCCAGGCACCCCAAATGTCGTCACGCATCCGTTCGAAGTCGAGTTGTCCTGCCTCCTGGAGGGCTTTCGCCGTCTGGCGCACCCTGGTCTCGTAGATGCTCATGTGGTCACGGACGCGCCGCACCAGTTTCGTATCGGCGAGCTTGGCTTGCATCGGCATCACGTCATAGGTGACGTCCGGGGCAAGGTCTTCGACCGGGAGGTTATGGATCGCCTTGAGCAGTTCGGCGATCTTGCCGTCCAGGCCGAGCGGCACGAGCCCCTCATCGATCCGGTCGCTCAGCGACCAGAGCCGGTTCTGCTGCCGCAGCCTGTCCACATCGGTCGACGTGTGGGCGAGCTCGTATTTCTCGGCACACGGTTTACACAGCGCGGCGAAGTCGTCTGGGCCGTACTCGTCACCGTCAGCGTCGAGGAACACCATCTCGTAGGAGTCGGCCTGGTGCCCGTGCGCGATCACCCTCAGCGGAGTTCTGCATTCCGTGCAGCCGCGCGAGCGAGCCACCACGAGTTTCTCGTACTTGACGCGGGCAGCTTGGATAGCGATCTGCGTCAGCACCTGCTGCTTGCCGTGGTCTGTGCTGGCTTTCGCGTGAACGATCTCCACGAGTAGACGCGCCACGTCGGCGGGGAAATGGTCAAGACGAACCTGCTCACCGTAGGCGGCAATGTTGTCCGTGATCAGCTGTTGGGTCTCTAGCTCCAGCTCGTCCAGGACGGTCACGAAGTTCTTGATGCCCCACCGGGCAGTGATCGCTTTCGCCAGTTTCTTCGTGAACGCGCTATCACGGGATGCCATCGATTCCAGCGTCGAATCAGACGGCAGCGTGGAGGGGTCGTTCCGCGTCGCCCATTCGGCTTCGGTGACGTTGGTGAACATCGAGATCAACTCGCGCAGATAGGGCGCTCGTGACAATCCTCCAGGCACGGCGGGCTGTAGCGCATCGGCGAGCTCGAAGAACTTCATCATCCTCCTACCCATCGAGTCTCATGGTTTCTCACGACAGCCCCTCACGTTTTCTCACAGTTCAGCAGACCCCGATTTCTAGCCTGAAATCAGGTATTTGGAGTACACCATGCCGGATCGCGTTCGTGAAGAACTTCTTCACATGTTACCGCAGAGGGCGCTAGCACGTCACAACGACACGAGCGCGAGCCCGACGTGACGTACTCCGTCGCCGGTAGCTGGAACCAGCTGCCGCACATACCTACAGGTGAGGCTGGCGCAGTCGACGGCAACGGCCTCACCGGGCGACTCGACCGCACCTGTGGTCGGGGCTCCTACAACGCCGAGCTGTGATCGAGCACGGTGGTCAACCGTCAATCGGGAGATCCGTTCGAGGCACGTCGGCAGGCATCTATTCGTAGGTGCCCGCCTTCGCTGTCCCTTGAATGCCTCCCGGCTGACCGGCACAACTTCATACCTCTGAACGGGTCTCCCTTCACATCGAAGGGAGCCCACCGTGGCTACACCTACTTCTCAACCACAACCTCGCCCGTACGCCAGCCGCTGCAAGACCGACTCGAACGGGCAGGAACACTGGCACCTCTATGTGCCGTCCGCCAAAGGGTGGGCATGGATCGAACTGCTCGACCTGCCCGCACCCGACGAAGCCCTCCGAGACATCGAGCCCGAAGCATACGCCCGCAGCTGTGCCCAGGCGAAGCTGCTGCGTAACCAGCTCCTCGATCCAGACTACGTCGACCCGTGGAAAGAAGAATGGTGCCGGGCAGCCTACGTGCTCTACCGGCAGCACCGTAACGCGGTCAAACGCAACGACACCTCCTATTCGGACTGGCAAGACGCGCTTGCGGCGGGTCGAGAGCTGTACGCCAACCAGGTCGTCGATCCTGAAGAAGCATTCCTCGAAGCAGAGGAAGCCGCCCAGTCGCGGCGGGTGCTTGCCGAGATCTTGCTGTCGCTGACTGATCAGCAGCGCAAGTATCTCACCTTGTCACTGGGCGAAGAACTCTCCTACGCGGATATTGCCCGCCTGGAGCATCCCGACGCTGACCAGGCCGAGATCAACAAGCTGGCAGATGCCGTGCGCAAGAGCGTCACCCGCGCACGTGACCGCATTCATAAGAAGTTCGGGCACACCCGTCCGGATCTCGAGTCCCTCGGGGGCGTATAGGTGCAAGCCCCACCAACGGCAGACGGCTTGCGGAACCTATCAGCTCTCCAGAAAGGGGAAACACTCATGGTGGGAAAGCACAAGCTTCGCATCAACCTCTCCGACGAGCCCGCCGCCGATGCGCTCGTCTCCACCCGCACAGTCAGCCTGCGCGAACGCCTCCTGGCCAAGCTCCTGGGCCGTAAGCAGCGCGTCACCGTGCTCGTGCCAGGAAACCAAGTCGGCTCCGTCGAGATCGTGGAACCAGCCGACGAGCCGATGGCAATGGCAGACGCGGTCGGTGTCACCAGCGAGGGTGGTGAGTCCAAGTGAACGTCACCGACTCGAACAGGTTCATTGGCGCGCTGAACCGGATCGCTGAGGGCGTGGCGATGCTCGCCGCCGCGATCGAGGAGACCGCGTGGGGCTCATTTGAGGATCATGCCGGGATGCCTGGTGCGCGTCCGATCGCCGCCGCCGGGCTCGCCCAGCCCGACCTGGAAGAAGCGGCCGCCGAATACGAGGCCACCCACCGACAGGCACCCGAACCGACACCTGAGCCGGAGCCGGTGTCGCTGGCGCAGGTGCGTGGCGTCCTCGCCGGGCTCTCCAGCCAAGGCCTGACCGAGCAGGTCCGGGAACTGATTGTCGCTACCGGCGCAGACCGGCTCTCGGCAGTCGACCCGTCCAAGTACGGATGGCTGCTCGCCAAGGCGAAGGAGTTGTCCGATGCCTGACCAGCACGCGCTGCTCTCAGCGTCCGGTGCGCACCGGTGGCTGAACTGCCCACCCAGCGCCGTCCTCGAATCCCGCGAGCCGGACTCGTCGTCGGCGGCGGCCGAGCAGGGCACCGCCGCACACGCCCTGGCGGAGTGGAAGCTCCGGCGCGCCCTCCACCAGGCACCCACGTTCAAGCCGGAATCCGACTGGATCGACGCCGAGATGGAGAACCTGACCGACGACTACGTCGCCTTCGTCCAGGAACACATCTCGATCGCGCGGGAGACCTGCGGTGATCCGCAGGTGCTGATCGAGCAGCGCCTCGACTTCTCCCACGTCGTGCCAGGCGGGTTCGGCACCGGCGACTGCCTGATCATCGCCGAACCCAAGCTGCAGATCATCGACCTCAAGTACGGGCAAGGCGTCCTCGTCGAAGCCGCGCACAACCCGCAGTTGATGCTGTACGCACTCGGTGCAATCCACGCTTTCGGGGATCTGTATGACATCGAGACCGTGGCGGTGACGATCTATCAGCCTCGCCGGGGCAACGTCGACACCTGGGAAACCTCCGTTGCCGACCTCGAAGCGTGGACTGAGGCCGAGGTCAAGCCGAAGGCCGAGCTGGCTGCGGCGGGTGGGGGCGAGTTCTGCCCCGGCTCGTGGTGCCAGTTCTGCAAGATCGCCGCGACCTGCCGGGCACGCGCCGAAGCCAACCTGGTGCTCGCGCAGCTCGAGTTTGCGCCACCGGCCGAACTGTCCGACAGCGAGATCGCCGAGGTGCTGGCTCGGTTGCCGTTGTTGAAGTCGTGGGCATCCGACGTGGAGGCCTACGCCCTCGCACAAGCGGTCAACCAGGGCAAGCACTGGGACGGGTTCAAGCTCGTCGCCGGCCGTTCGATCCGCAAATACACCGACGAAACCGCTGTCGCCGAAGCAGCTGAGGCTGCCGGATACGCCGACATCTACGACAAGCGCCTCATCACGCTCACGGCGATGGAAAAGCTGATGGGCAAGAAGACCTTCAACGAGGTTCTCGGCGACCTCGTGGTCAAGCCGGTCGGGAAGCCGACGCTCGTGCCCGACACCGATAAACGGCCCGCGCTCGATATTCGCAGCGCCCAATCCGAATTCACGAAAACAACGAAAACAGAAAGCAGGTAACAACCATGTCCAACCAGAATCCGACTCGTATCGTCACCGGCGAAGTCCGCCTCTCCTACGCCCACGTGTGGGAGCCGAACTCGATCCAGGGCGGCAAGCCCAAGTACTCCGTCTCGCTGATCATCCCGAAGACCGACACCGCGACTATTGCCGCGATCGAGCGTGCCGTGGATGCGGCCATCGACGCCGGGAGGGCCAAGTTTGGGGGCAAGCGTCCGAACAAGGCGGCGCTCAAGCTGCCGCTGCGTGACGGTGATACCGAACGCGACGACGAAGCCTACGCAAACGCATACTTCGTCAACGCGAACTCGCTGACCCCGCCGCAGGTGGTCGACGAGAACGTCGCCCCGATCCTCGACCGCTCCGAGGTGTATTCGGGTTGCTATGCCCGAGTGAGTCTCAGCTTCTATGCGTTCAACACGAACGGGAATCGCGGCATTGCCTGCGGGCTGGGCAACATCCAGAAGCTCCGCGACGGTGAACCCCTCGGCGCAGGCCGCATCTCCGCCGAGTCCGACTTCGGCACCCCCACCGCCGCCAGCGACGACTTCCTCAACTAAACCGGCCATCTCGTGGAGGGAGCCAGCAGACCCTTGTTGGCTCCCTCCCCGCACCTACACCCAAGAAGAGAGGTTCGCGTTGCAGACGTTGGCAAGCGACGTAGAATCGTTCAGCCCTGTCAACCTCGCCAAGTCCGGCGTGTATCCGTATGCCGCTGCCCCTGAGTTCGAGGTGCTCCTGTTCGGCTACAGCATCGACGGCGACCCAGTGAAGGTGGTCGATCTCGCCAGTGGCGAGCAGTTGCCCGACGAGGTGCTCGCGGCACTGACCGACCCGGGCGTCGTCAAGTGGGCGCATAATGCGGCGTTCGAACGCGTCTGCCTGTCCGCCTGGCTGCGCTCGCATCATCCCGAGCTGCTTGACGACAAGTTTCTTGATCCGACGCAGTGACGCTGCACCATGATCTGGTCGGCGTACCTCGGCCTGCCGATGAGCCTCGACGCGGTCGGTGCCGCCCTCGACCTCGACGTCAAGAAAGACAATGCAGGCAAGAAGCTGATCAAACAGTTCTGCACCCCAGCCACACCCACCGTGCTCAACGGCGGCGGCACCCGCAACCTGCCCGCATCCGATCCAACCGGCTGGGCGCAGTTCATCGAGTACAACCGACGCGACGTCGAAGTCGAACTCGCAATCCACGACCGGCTCTCCCTGTTCCCGATGCCCGAAGCCGAATGGGACGCCTACGCCCTCGACCAGGCCATCAACGACACCGGCATCAACTTGGATCGCATCTTCGCGGATGCCGCCGTCGTACTCGACGACCGGCATCGTGGGGCGACGTTGACGAAGGCGCGGGAGCTGACCGGGCTGGAGAATCCGAACTTGCCGATCCAGTTGAAGGAATGGCTCACCACCCACGGCTGCGAGATCGACTCGCTCGCCAAGGCTGATGTCGAAGCCGCCCTCGACACCGCATCTGGTGTCGTGCGGGAGGTCCTAGAGCTGCGCGGCGATCTGGCGAAATCGAGCGTGAAGAAGTACCAGGCCATGCACAACGTCGCAGGCAGCGACGGGCGGGCACGAGGCCTCATCCAGTTCTACGGCGCAGGACGCACCGGACGCTTCGCCGGACGCCTCGTCCAAGTACAGAACCTGCCCCGCAACTACCTGCCAGACCTCGAACAAGCCCGCACCCTCACCCGGCAACGCAACCACGACGCCCTCGAAATGCTCTACGACTCCGTCCCATACACCCTGAGCCAGCTCATTCGAACCGCGTTCATCCCCAGCCCCGGATGCCGGTTCATCGTCGCCGACTACTCCGCGATCGAAGCCCGCGTCATCGCCTGGCTCGCCGAAGAAGCCTCCACCCTCCAAGCCTTCCGGGACGGCAAAGACCTCTATTGCGAGACGGCTTCGCGCATGTTCGGCGTCCCCGTCGAAAAACCCGGCGTCAACGCCGAACTCCGCCAGAAAGGGAAAATTGCCACGCTGGCCTGTGGCTACAACGGCTCTGTCGGAGCGCTCAAAGCGATGGGTGCGCTACGGATGGGGCTGGCCGAACACGAACTCAAACCCATCGTCGACGCGTGGCGGGCAGCGAACCCACACATGCTTCAGCTCTGGGCCGACGTCGAGCAGGCCGCGCTTGACGCCATCACCACCCGCCGAGCCATCCGGCTGCGCAACCTCAGCTTCACGGTCGAGTCCGGCATCCTGTTCATCACCCTACCTTCGGGCAGACGGCTCGCCTACGTGAAGCCCCAGCTTGGCGAGAACCGGTGGGGCGGCACCTCCATCACCTACAGCGGCGTCACCACCGGCAGGAAGTGAGGGCGGCTGGAAACCTACGGCGGCAAGCTCGTCGAGAACATCGTCCAAGCGGTCGCCCGTGACCTCCTCGTCCACGCCATGACACTCGTCGCCCAGGCCGGGCACCAGATCGTCATGCACGTCCACGACGAAATCATCATCGACGAACCCGAGGACTCCGACTTCACCATCGCCGACGCCTGCGCTCTCATGGCCACCCCACCAGCCTGGGCAGACGGACTGCCGCTGGATGCCGACGGGTACGAATGCAACTACTACCGCAGGGATTAGACGCGCCAGAGAGGCAACTCGCGCCAGTTGTCAGGTGCGCCTGTGCGAGAAAACGGCACGATGGGATTGTGCGGGTAAGTGTCGAACAGCTTCGGTAGCCGGTCGGCTGGAGACAAGTCCAGTTGGCGGTGCAAGTATTGGATAAGGGAGAGCTGCCCGAATACGCGGTTCATTCCTTCAGCTACCGGAGCCAGCCTGACGTCATTGTTCAGTTTCGGTTTGATGTCGTAAACGCGGTTGAACATCCTCGCATGATGAGCTGCGTAGTTGCGCAGAATATTCAAGGATTTCAGCCACGATTCGTGCTGAGGACCGGTTAGGCCGCAGGGTTGGGCAATCCGTTTGCGCACGATATTGGGCGACATGCCGTACAGGTATGACAGCATTCCCCAATCCATGATTTCGACGGCCGCCCAGATGGGTGGGCCTTGACCCTTGGTTGTGGACACGTGGAATCCAGCATGGGCTGGAGGAAGCGAGATGATCATCACCATGGCCAGGAAGAACTACTCGATGGAGTTTCGTCAGCAGGCCGTTGACTTGTACGAGACCACGCCCGGTGCGACGTTGAAGCAGATCGCTGGGGAGTTGGGGGTCTCCCGTGGGACCCTGTCGTTGTGGGTCAAGGACTTGGGCAACGGTGTCCGCACCAGC
>OFLV01000041.1_pt1 | contig 95533 bp, 95 predicted proteins | sample 1540901 | NCBI WGS metagenome assembly OFLV01 (sample SAMEA4413050, study PRJEB24355) | metagenome | biome: human; feature: gut; material: faeces | place: United Kingdom | collected 2010
CCTTCGCTGTCAGCCAGGGCCTTTGCCTTCGTTACGCATTCAACGACACGATTAAAATATTTGGTATCGTCCATCAGGCTGGCAATTGACTGGCCGGACACGCCGACCGTGGAGGCGACAAACAGTCGACCAGGGTCAGCACTCAGACAGTGCGCCTCAAGGAAGTGTCGTCTGAATCCGTTCACCGCGCCAACGATCGGACTCTCCCCTTCATTAACCGCGCTTCGAGCCAGCGCGAGTTGCTCCGCATCGGACAGAATGGCGCTGCCAGAGACTGACTGTACAACTGCCCGCAGAGGTTGCCACGCATTTACGCCCAGGGGAACAAACGCATTGTTCGTCGTGCTCGCCGGACGAACAGACTGCCCCAGCATTAGCGAATCATATTTAGGCGTTTTGCTGACAACCGGCCAGCTCATATACCCCATACCAAGGCTCTGACACTCCATCAAAAAATGGTTATACGCCTCAGTCGGAAATTTCAGCCGTGTCAGTACGCGCCGCGAAACTTCAGCCGCGTAAGCTTTGTTTTTCAGATCCTGGATGACAACGTCGTCAACGGGCGAAGAGCCACTGCCAGTATCCCCCAGCAGATATCGCCCGTAATTATCCAGCACATCGATATAGAATCCCTCGGGGTCCTGAAACCGTAATCCGACATCATCGGTAAACAGGATTTTGATATTTCCCGCCAGAATATTGTCTGTCCCGAGGTAAGCAGCCCGTGATCCAAATCCCCCTTGGTCATCCACTCCCCATGAAATCCAGCCAGCAGAGTCTTTCAGTGCCAGCCAGAACCCTGGTACATCTCCGGTAACAATCGAATCCAGCAACTGGCGCGAAAGTGCGTCCACGGCATCCTGAGAAGGCATCCGACGTCCGGTAGCCGTCAGAACCCCATTTATGTTTTTGTACTCATCCGCAAGGGCAGCGCTGTCCGTAGTTCTAACCCATGTCACGGAGCCATCTGGTATTTTTCCAGCAGCTACTGCAGCCTGAGCATCAGAGAGCGTATTAAAGGGGAGCCCAATAGCGGTAATGCTGTTCTGCGCATCAGTGACAGCAGCAAGCATCATCGTCACGATCTGGCGCCAGGTGTCCAGCGGTTGCCCGGCACGGTCGGGAACGGTGCCCGCTGGCCCGTTAACAAGTTCGTCAAAGCGAGTGGCGTTATCGAGCAGCACCGCGGGCGAAGTGCTCCCAAGTGGCGGATCAAAGGCCATGTTTTTTGCTCCCAAAAGAGGCTTCGCGCAAACGAGGGTTTGAGCGAAAGAAAAGTTGAAAGGGATTTTTTGGTATTAAGCGACGTCGCCGGGGTATGTGGCGTCGTCGTACTGGTAGAAAATTTCTTTATATTCAGGTGCAGTAATCTGACAGTTGCTGTCACCCGATGGGGCAACCTCCTGGACTATCCCATGCCGCGCACCCTTTTCACTGTCGCAGAACAATAACTTCGGCGGATCAATATCTGGGTCATCCATTATCCAGTCATCCGGATGCAGGTCGTCGTTGTACGGCACCGTCAGCGTGAAATCATCTACCCGTTGCGGCGTGAGCATTCGCGATGATGGTCGACCGTCCTGAAACTGTATCCAGCAGCGAGGATTCGCGTAGCTCCAGTCCAGTGGCTCCGTGACGTGCAGCGTGATTTCCTGGAAGTCGTAAATCATCGCGTCAATCAGGCAACTTTGGGTTTTCCCGGTTGGAATGTCGTCGGACAAAATGATGTGATCACCGAAGTCATGACACCATCCCAGCATCGAAGTCGTAGCCGTATACGTTCGGCGTTGGTGGAGATATTTCATTAACCGACGCATCCCGATACGCCAGGCGCGATCTGCAGTCATGGCAACATCAATGGTGTATGCCTCCGTTTTGCGCGGAAAAGGATTTTCCGGCGTCCGGCACTGTACGGTTTCCTCCGCCCAGGTCACAGGGTTGATATATTTCACATCCACGCCATCAAAATCATCCTCCGACGGGACCCTGAATGACGTCTGCATTTCCTCCACGGTATCCTGAGGAGTAATGATCCCTGTCCAGCTTTTGACGCCCTCTCTCCCGACAGAAAGCAACCCGTCAGACAGCAGAAAATACCCCATGCCAGCCTCGGCTATTTTGTCGAAAATATCCTTTGCTGACGTGCTGTCACTGCTTGCCTGGTGATCAAAATATTCTCCCCTTGGCGTCCAGTAGGTAGCCTCCAGCGTACTGAGCGCCGCAATGTCGATCTGGTCGTCGCGATATCCCAGACTGCGGGCAAGATGCAGGAACGCACCGCTGATTGTCCTGTCACCACCGCCATCATAATTTCGTGTGGCGACAACACTCACACGCTTGTCTGACTGCGCCGCCAGCTGGCCGCCAGTTTCAACCGTGATCCCTATTGTTGATATCCCTGCGTAGGAGGTCGGACGGGAAAGCAAACGACCTCTGAGCGCCTGCCAGAACATGCTGTCTCTCGCGTTGTTGCTCCCCTGCTCGTTACGGCGGCGGCATCGAACCTCCACCAGCCCAGGAGAGGACAGATCAAAACGCTCTGTAAAACCGAGGCCATTAATGTTTTTAAGCGCGTAAACCCCTGGCTTACTCGTCCACCCTGATCCGGAACCATAAACGCGATACTGGATTTCATACTCGACATGGCGGACCCGCTTATTCCCGTTGTTCTGGAACCCGCAAATTCCGTTTGGGAAAGCAAAGTTGACCTCGAAGGCATCCACAACTTCATTTTGCGGGCAGGCCAGAAAGGGGCCGAGCCAGGTTTCATTATCGTTAATACCAGACGCGGCAAAATCCACGACGGTTCTGGTCATAAAGCCTGACCAGGTGCTGTCAACGACACCGTTAACCACACGCTGTACGGTCGCAGAGGGGCCATCAGTAGACGCTATCTGGTATTCGTTGCCACGGTGCGCCAGGGAAATCCGCTGGGTGCCTTCCGGCAATCCGGAAAAGGCAGTGCCAGAATCGTATGCCAGCGTCACGCTGGCTGTTACCGCAGGGCTTCCGCCGCTGGATGCTGTACCAGCTGTAAATACCGGGCTGTCGCCAAATACTGACGCAGGCAGGAATGATGACGTAATGGAACCGCCACGCCAGGGGCTGGAGATCTCCACGATACGTATCACGCCGCCATCATCCTGAGCAATGAGCCCCGAACCATTCAACCCACCGTTAATCGCTGCGAGCAAGCCAGACATAGTGCCGTAGTTGGCGACCAGAGATATGGTATAGGTGATACCCTGCCAGGTCAGAGCAAAGGTCTGGCTGGTTGTCGTAAAGTCATACGTTGACGGCGACGCACTGGCGCGTAATACCGCAGTCGCTCCCCCTGTTCCCGGAACGGCGTCCTGGTGAGGGGTATACGTGGCGATCTGCAGGTCATAGTCAGTACCGTTAAACGTTAGGGTGACAGGCATTCCGCTGAATGGCGCGATCTCTGACACGACGTCGCCTGTCAGCACGTTAAAACCGCCCTCGATGGATACCTGATAATTCACTGGCGCTTTCAGGGTGACAATTGCACCGGCGATCCAGCCAGGAGGAAGTTTGTTCTCATCCTCGTCTTCATCATTATCATCATCGACATCGAGGCCAGAAAACGAGACAGAGGCACCGCTGACGGTCATGGCATCAGCAACGATATCACTGGCTTCAGGGGCAGTCTGAGCCATATCGAGGCCGCTGCCGCTCGACGTTCCCCCAACTTCCGTTGAGTTGAACCATATCTCACTGCGACGATCCCCGGCCACATTATCGCCAGGCCCATAGCTGGTATATGAAAAGCCCTCGCCTAAGGTCAGCGCCGGAGTTTCTCCTACCCGAAAATCCCCACCGGTATAGGAGAAACGCCCATATCCAAGGCAGACAAACATTTCGACCGTCATTCTGGTGGGATCAGCGGGGTCGAATCGCGTTACCGGCTGCACCAGGTAATCCGGGTATATCCGGTTTCGCCCAAAAGCTTCCCTAACGGGATCGCCAAGCTTCGCTGTATTGGCTTTAGCCGGATTCAGATCCAGCGATGAAGCGTTACTGGATGAAAAGCCACCCAGCTCTGGTTTTGGGGCAAAGAATAATGCATAGGCCGTAGACGCAATGGATACGGCCACAGAAACCCACGCGGCAATTTCAAGCCCCGTGCCATACGGAATGGGATATATCCGCACGTCGCTGTCTGGCCGCAACAAACATAACGGCCATTCCGCCGGGGGGACTGCCTGGCCGTTCAGCTCGATCACGACAGGATGAGTTTTATCCTGTGAATAGCTCGGGACATTTCTGCTCATCCACTCATGCAGCGTCAGCACACCATGCTCGTGCGTTTCAAGGGGTTCACCCGGTAGCCGGGACGGGTAAAACTTTATCGTCATTGCCAGAACTCCACGCGGTTAAAGCGACGGATAAATCGCGACAGTGGCAGAAACGTAACCCCCGAGCCTGGATTGCATTCCGCGACCTGCAGCTGGTTATCGAGCATCACAACGATCCCAACATGGGAAACCGTTGAACCCGAATAGCAAGCCACTCCGGCACCTTCACAGGGTTCACAACGTTTCAGCGTAAGCATCAGCTTTCTCGCTTCCCGGTCGAGGCCCCCGCCTTCTTTGGTCACACCTGCAAAATCCGGCCATTCAGGTAGCCCCAGGTCGCGACGTATCTCATTTACAATGCCGAAGCAGTCGAGCTGCGGATATACGCGCCCGCCCTTCAGCCAGATGACTGAACGGTATTTATCAGGGTTAAACATATTTGCCTCAGATTAGTAACGTAAGCCCGGATGCTCGGCGAGGTTGTAACGTTTACGGGGCCAGGCTGTTTTGAGGACATTCATATAGCCTGCCGTGACCTGAACTGCTGTCGGGGTCCAGGAGCCGGATTTGATATCGAGCGTATACGGTGATGATGCCGGAGCAGACAGATCGGATGAAATGTACCGCCGGAATGTCAGCGTGGCTGATTTCATTTCATCCAGAATTTTATCGATCGCCTCAGAAACCCTTCCGTCAATATTGCTGATAGCAAACTTTAAATCCTGTGTCCCGTCGGCGTTCCTGGCTGGTAAGGCGATATCTATCGCGCTGGCCTCAAACGTCACCGGCTGACCATTTTCCAGCGTCACTGAAACGTCATCCCAGCCACTGGTTAGCCAGTAGTTATCATCTCCTGCCGATATCTGCAGCGTATCGTGAATAACCTCCGATCCGCTGCTGGCATATAGCCGCTCAAGAATTGTCATGCTTCGGCCACTCTCTGTTTAGCGCAATATCCAGTAACGACTGGCCAGCCAGCCATTCCGGGTAATTCCCCCAGCCAGAAGGCGGTAACGGGCGTTCCCATAATTCCAGCGTTGCGCTGTACTGCCAGTATTTTGGCGCGACCAGCGTCGGCCCTTCGTAAATATCCACGAACCTGGCTTTATAGGGCTTTACCCCGATGGGAGTCTGGAGTTTCAGATAGAACCAGGACTGGCCATCTTTAAGCGCATCCCTGAAAAACGCCTCAAACACCTGCGCCAGAGCATCAGTTTTAAAAATCCATTTAACTGATGCCTGGGTGGGTGTTGAGGTGTATCGCCTTCGCTGCTGAGCGCGACCGGACGTCATTTCCGTTCGCAGTATCGGTGATATGGGCTTAAAACCATACCCGTCCATCAGCGGCATAGGCAGGTACTCATCCGGATAGATAATATCCGCCATTAACTTTCCCTCCGGGCTGGTTTATCGTGGTTTTTTTGGCTGTAGATTGGAGTAAATAGCCCGGCCGAATTTCTTCTGTGGGTTATTTACCTCGGCGGTTAAGGTGTTAACTATCCGCTGTTCAAGAGCATCATTTCTTCGCTCTACAGCCTGCATCGTTATGTCATCGGGTTTGCCGGTGAACGTGCTTCGTGCGTCCACGCTGACAGCTATCCGTGGCTGTGCCTGAATCTGGCTTGCTGCGCTCTGTACCGCAGGGGACTCACGACCAACCGCACGAACACCCAGCGAACCATCAGCGCCACGGGTCAGCGGCATAATTGCTTCCGGGCCCGCTTCACCGAACACACCAGCCCCTTTCGCAAAGGCAAAATACTGAGGAGTGCTGTATACGCCATTGCTGTAAGCCGATAACGAGGGTGAATTGTAGACACCACCAAGAGCATTAAACGAAAAATTAGCGCCAGCGCTCTGAATGGCCGTCCCGGTGCTGCCACCTCCCCCACCTCCACCAAGAAGGCTCCCGAACATACCACCAGCGCCACCGCCGAACGATGCCATAATCGCTTTGGTGATTAACGCCTGTGTTGCCATCTGGATCAGCGTCTTAATCACCGTTTCCCCCAGAGAGCTGAAGATATTCGACATCCCCTCTTTGAACGAAGTCGCACCAGTCAGGACGCTGGTCAGGTTGTTGGAGATAGAGTTCGTGGTGTTATTGAGAATCTCGCTGGTCGCTGATGCTGCCATTGAACTGAGGTCAGCAGCCTGATCGGCGTAGTTCATCAGTGAATCGCTGATCCCCGCCCGCCAGTCTGACTGCTGTTCATCGGTTTTCTTGTAGTAGTCCTCCTGAATCTGGAGCCGTTCAGTAAGCGCCGCCTGTAGCGCTTCCGTTTGCTGTTTGTACAGGTCCTCAGAAATCTGACCTTTGCTGAAATCCCGCTGCAGGTCCCGCTGCTGTTTGAGAAAATCAGTACGAATATCCGCCATTTCTTTCATGCGGTCGCGGGCCTTATCCCCCATCCCGGCACCAAGAAAATCAATATTCCCCCTGTCGCGTGCAGCGGCATTGCTGTCAGCCAGCCCCTCACGGAACGTTTTTAACTGTTCAGCAATGTTTTTCTGATCGATAAGCGCAGCATTGTGCAGAAGGGTTTCTTTTTTAGCTTGTTCAAGAGAGGCTAACTCACCCTGCGTGACCTGGTATTTTACTTTAGCCAGTTCGGTATTCTGGCTTCCCAAAGCAATTTGTTCTTCCTGTTGTTTAATAAGACGCTTGTAAACATCTTCTGTCTTCTCAGCGGCTTTTAATTCTTCGCTTTTTGGCGCTTTCCGGGCGGGTTTATTGGATTCATTATTTCTCCACTCAGCAATTCCATTATTAATTAATTCCTGCCTTCCTGTCTGGTGTTGAGGATCACTAGTCAATCCCAAATCGTCGGCGGCGAAACCAAGTCTGGCTAACTCTTTTGCCTCTCCCTTAAGTTTCGATAATGCTAAATCTCGGCGACTTTTCTCAAGAGCATTTGTTTGTTGTGATGTTAAGTCAGCCTGCGGAATCCGCATCGGAGCATTAACCAACCCTTGTCGTGCCATCAGTAAATTATTACCAAGCCCAAGGAGACGGTTAAATTCTGTATGCTGACCATTCATCATTATTAACGATTGATAAGCTGAATTCTGTTCTGCAGCCTGCTGCCGGATTAATGCTATTCGTCTGTTCTCTATCCCCTCCAGTACCGACTGGATCGACTCAGACTTAGCCTGCATCTGAGCTAATCTCTCCTGTTCAACGGCCAGAGCGGAAGTCGCTTCTTCCAGACCACGAGTGACTGTTTCGACCGAAGTCAGGTGGTTTATCATGAAACCACCACTGGTTGTTGGTCCGGGGTTGGACAGGACATACTGATAGCCCGCGATCTCTTCCTTCAAGCTTTTTACTTTTGATGCCTGGGCATCAACAAGACGGTTTTGCTCCTCCAGCGCCTGACGGGTTTTGTTCTCATTATCAGAAACTTCAGGCAGGGACATTGATTTTGTCTTTTCACGGACTGCATCAATGGTTTTTGCATATTCCTGCGCGGATAACCTGGCCTGCTCCTGATTTTGGTACATCGTGTACCAGGCGCCGGCACCAAGCAAAACCAGCCCAGGAATACCGCCAACGAGGCCCAATGCTCCCCCCATGAGCCGGGAACCTACAGCAGTAACCGAGTTCAGTGCAGTCTGAGCGGATACTCTGGCCTGAATATTACGATTAAGTGACTCCTGCGCCAGTGAGAGCCGTTTTTCTGCGGCGGCCTGCACTTCTGTACCACGTGCTGCTGCCAGTGCCTGCTGGGCACGATAAACTGCAGCACGCGCGCGAGCTGTTGAAACCTGCGCCCCTCTTACTTGGGCTTCAGCTAAAGCTACTTCACTTTTTGCGGCGCTAATAATCCCAGCCGTAGCAGAGCTGGCACCAAGAGCCATATTTCCCAAATAACGGGCTGCGCCAACGGCAACAAGCGCTCCGGCAGCAGTGGCAACTTGATCAATATTTCTGGCTACACCATCAAGTAAGCCGGTCAGGGTGTTTGTGGCTCCGCTCGCTTCATTAGCCCCCCCGACCCATTGCATAAAAGCGTTTTCAACTTTGGTTGCCGACGATGAAACGGTCTGCGGTAATTCACCATATTCATTCCGGAGCTTACCAAGCTGGCTAATGAGGGCTGGCACTACTTTATCAATGGTTAGCTGCCCCTGATCCGCCATAGATTTAAGGTCTTTACGCGCAACCCCCATACCTGCTGCAAGCGCCCGTATAACCCTGTCGCCACTCTCATTGACGGCATTGAATTCTTCGCCTCTCAGCACGCCCTGTGCCAGAGCTTGGCTAAATTGAGTGATGACCGAACTAGACTCCTGAGCATTCGCGCCAGAAAGTTTTAAACCAGTAGAAATAGCCTCAGTAATATCAAGCACCTGGCTGGAGCTATAACCATATTCCCGCATTGAGGCTGCTGAACGGGAAAATAAATTAGCGTTGTCAGAAAAAGATGTGCCCGTTTTCTGGCTGATATCCATCAACAGTTTTTGAGAACTGGTAAAATCATCAGTTGATTGAGATGCCTGTTTTAAGCGGGCATTTACTGAATTCCATTCATCAGCCAAGGATATTAAATGACCCGTGGCAAAAGCACCGGCAAATGCCCCGGTTAATCCCAGTACGGTAGCCTTTGCTGACTCCATCTGGTCAGTTAGCTCTGCAACAGAACGGCGAGTTTCCCTAACTGAAGCTGCAGCCTGCCTGCCACCATTCTGCATGGTCTTATAATAATCAGCCCCCATACGTGACGCGTGGGCTATCTCGGTCTGGAAAGACTGAGAGTTAGCAGAAACTTTAATAATGAGTTCGCGTAATGTTGCCATATTTCACCCATAAAAAAAGCCCGTCAAAGCGGACTTTTTTCAAATGAACTATATTTATTCGTGATAACCAGGCGGATAATATCCAGTCTTTGCCATCCAAGTGCGAATTTCCTCCGCCTCTCCTGTACGTTCTTTCCATGCCATATAATCAGGCTCATTGTACATTCTCTTGGCCTTTATCATCATTTCCTCATCATAAGTTGGGATATATTCGCTTTCATCGTCATCATGTGACACGTTTAAAATACCGTCAAATTTGAGCTTTGATGCTGTCAGGTCAGTATATGCTTTGCTATCTGTGGTCCCCATAAATTTACGACCATCTTTCATTTCAGCAACGAAAGTTACGTCCTTTTTATTTCCACCGAGAAATGCCCCTGCAATAATTCCAGCGGGACCAGCAAGCATTCCTCCAACAACACCCCATCCCAATGCACCACCTATTTTTTTGACATTATTTTCTGTACATATTTCCAAAGAGAGAAGTTTATCACCAGTAATAACTTCTCCTTTTATTTGAAGGGCGGATGTTTTTATTGAGATGACACCAAAACTAGTTGTTATTTCTTGATAAGGAAAGTTTGCGTAATGTACTTTTATATTAGCCATGAAATATCCTCCATTGATACTCCATCGTACATTACCATCGTATTGATAGGAGATCAGCTATCCTTTTCATCTCCCCTCGGATGCCGCAAGCAAAGCGGCCTCTAAGCCTGAAAAAGGATCGCCACTGTCGCTTGCCTCGTCCCCTTCTGCGCTCCACTGAATCTGTGCGTCTTCAATGGTAACTTTACCGCCCTGCGCTCCGTACATCGCTGAAACCAGCTGAGCATTGAGAATATCGCCACGGATATCACCGATCGGGCTGATACGGTCGTATTCAGCCCACATCCTGAATTCGCCGACCGTCATGGTTTGTCGCAGTTCGCCCAGCGTGCGGCCCATCCGGAGCGCCAGCGCCATCAGGAACTGCATGCCAGGCATTTTTACTTTGCTTTGGCGTCATCCGCATCACGAATGAGATCAAGCGCCTGTTTCAACAACCGGGAATGGACAGGGCCATAAATTGCTTCAACCTGTTCGGTATCATTGACGGTGAAAACGTACTGCAGGTCGGTATCCAGCAGAATATCAATGAAGAGTGTGACATCTGCCCGCATCGTGCGGAACGCACGTTCTGAAGGGGTCAGTTCTGGCACCTCTGGCGCTTCCTGCCCTTCCGGTAGTTTTGGTTGTTCCGGACTGGCAATCCCCTGCCAGCGAATCCAGGCCTCAGCCGATGGTTCACGAATGATAACTTTGGCGTTTTCCCACTCCGGAACGGTGACTTCTTTTTTACGGAAGCCCGCCATCGGGGCCAGTGCCAGCGCTTTAAGATTCGGTTTTGACATAAAGTTTATCGCCGGTTCCCCGGCGCTCCATTAACTGATAGTGACGGTGTGGTCAGCAGAGGTGATAACAGTGCCATCGGCATCAGTAACCACGCAGGAATAAACACCCGCATCGCCTGATACTGCGCTGGCCTTATTAAACGTTGCGCTGGTCTGCCCGCTGACGATTGAGGAACCTTTTTTCCAGACGTAGGTATAGGGTTCCGTTCCGCCCTGAACCACCACACTCATTGTCAGGGCGCTTCCGGCCGCTACCGTCTGCGATGCAGGCAGGTCTGTGGCAAAAGACAGAATGCCAGAGGCGTCAATGTTGGCTGGCTTGCCTTTCAGGCGCAGGGAGAACGTCGCAGCAACGACGCCGTTGGTCTGTGAATCCCAGGTATGCTGACGAACTTCAGCGCGGAACAGGAAGCCATTCCCGGAAGGGAACACAACCTTAAAGCCGTATACGCCGTCATTATCGTAAGCAGTACGCAGCGTATCCTGCGCCGGGTTGCGGTAGAAGTTACCGGAGAGCGACATCTCAGACGGTGCCGGTAGTCCGTTGATATTTTCCGTTTCTTCGGAGCATAGCGTGGTCACGTCAATATCGTTTTTCTGACCGGCTGTAAAGCTGGCCTGTTTAATGGTGCAACTCAGGTTGAGCCAGGTTGCTGCATCCAGCTCATCCTCAGTGACCGGCACTGACGTAATCATTACTACCGTTTTTTGGGCGCGTTCGAATAGTGCTGACATTGCAGCCTCCATAAATGAAAAAAAACCGCCAGCGGCGGTCAGGTTGGATTGGTTTCAGTCAGGCAATGACGGTTATTTCAAGCGTCGCCCGATGCAGGTGAGTTGTGGTGTCGTAGCCGGGGATTTTTGTCACCTCGGTAGGAGAAAGCACTTCAAGCCGGGCAAGGGCCTCAAGCCGCAACGCCCTGGCCTCATCGTTCGTTTTGGCCCACACATCTACCTGAATGTGCAGCGTCGATTCGGCCTGCCCACAGAACACATCCCCGGCAACATCAGTCGGTATCGAGAAAATGATGTAAGGAGCGGCCACAGCGGGTAAATCGTCGCTGCCAAGCGGCACCACATACGGATAAACCCGCCCGTCTGCCAGCGGAGCAAGCAAAGCGTAGATATCATCCTCTGTCATTTCGCCAGCACCTCATCAATCGCCTTGTTCATTCGGTTCATTGCTGCCTGTGCGGCTTCTTCCTGCCGGGTATCAAACGCGGGACGTACAAAGGGATGTGCCGGAGCCGTAGCAGTCCCAAGTTCGACAAAGCGCCAGTAAAACGCATTCCGCTTGTTGCTGGCCTTCATGGTGTTGTCGCTGTTCCCCGTTCGCGGGTTAACGCCACGAATATGCACCCCCGACGAGATTTCACCTCGACGGCGGCTTTTCTGGGTGACGACAACAACGTTTTTCTTCAGCTTCCCGGTTTTCTCAGGAGCCCTGTCAATCACTTCCTGCCGGAGAACTTCGGCCCCGGCGCGGGTCGAATCCCGGAGGACCTTATTGTTTTCAGCTATGCTGAGGGTTTGCAGGTCTCGGGCGATATCCTGCAAACCGGAAAAATCCAGATTCACATCAATCATTTTTCGGTCCCCTGTTTGCAGAGAATTTCAAGCTGGGTCCCTTTAGGGTCAGGTATGGGCGGCCCTACCACATTCAACGTTTGGCCCTTATATGGACCAGAGAGCACCTTCAACCTGGAGGTAGCATAAATACTCGATCCGCTTTTAAATCGCACCCATACCCTTATTGTTGCTTCAGCATGCTCAGCACCAGATGCCATCATTTCCCGCCCGCTTCTTCCTTTCACTTCAGCAGAGATGGTTTTCCCATCTTCCCATTTTTCAACCGGCTGGCCGGAAGGCGTTCTGGAGGTTGTGAAGTTCTGAATGGTGACCCTGTGCCGTAATCGTCCTGCCTGCATATCACCTCCTACGTGCCTGGTACTTTGCGATGCTGTTTCAGAATTGCATCAACGCCGAACGGAATAGTGTTAACGCTGTCGCTGCTCACCGGCTCCCTGTTTTCATACCAGTGCGAAACCAGCAGCATCAGGGCCAGTTTGATATCATCTTCTATCACCACTCCATCAGGATCGTCGTCTGGAACAGCGTTATCATAAAGACGGCAATTAGTGATTTTTTCCGCATGCTTCAGAGAGGCGTTGAGGTAGAGCGTTAACATCACATCTTCTGTGTCATCATCGCTGTCGATACGGCACTGGTAACGAAGCTCTTTTACAGAGGGCTTCATTTTCCCTCACCCCGCTTATTGCTGGTTTTAGGCTTAACTGGTGTTTCAATTTCAGGCTGTTCAGTGCCGTCGAGAATCCCCATCTGAGAAGCAACCTCAAGAGCACGGTCAGGAAGTGTGCCAGCCTCATATTCACCAGCAGGAATGTTTCTGACCTGAATGCCATCAGGTGACCATTTCAGGTCTTTTTTCAGCAGCATCATGACCTCAATAAGAATGGGGCCGAAGCCCCATCAGATTATGCGCCAGCACCGATCTGCAGCAGTTTGATGGCCTGAGAATCGGCCAGCATTCCGCCAGTACGTTTGGTGGTGTAGAAACCAACGAATGGTTTGTTGGTGTACGGGTCGCGGAGGATGCGGGTACCAATGCGATCAACGATGGTATAGCCGCGTTTAAAGTTACCGAACGCAATGGCTTTCGCATCAGCAGCGATATCCGGCATTTGCTCATTCTCAGCAACGCCATAACCCGCCAGAGAGGAAGGCTGGCCCAGCTCAAGGCCCGGACGCCAGAGATAGTTACCCTCTGAGTCCTTCAGAATGCGAACCGCAAACAGACTGTTGTTGTTCATCATGAACTTAGCGCCGTTGCGGTGCACCTTGCGCAGGGTGTAGACCAGCTTGATAATCGCATCGGCCGTCACACCCGCCGCCGCACCGGAAAGAATGTGCTGCAGGGTGCCAAAAGCACGGGTTTTATCGTCATCCAGAGAAGAGGCATAGGCCAGAAAGCCTTTCGGTTTTTTCGTACCGTTGCCGCTGGTGAAAGCGATTTCTTCCTGTTCGGAGAACTCAACCGCCAGTTCGCTGTTGATCCAGTCCTCTACATTGAAGAAGGCATCATCCAGCATCGTTTGGGTTGCCTGAGGGTTTCCGTAGATTTCACCCATGAACGGTTCAATCTGACCGAGTTTAGATGCAGCAGTCTCAGGGCGGGCATCAGTTTCACCAACCCAGCCGGAAGCGGTGCCGCCAAGGTTAACCAGCTTTTTATAGTTGGCACCACCAACGGTGATAGTTGTCGCCTCCTGGCGCATCACTACTTCATCTTTCAGAAGATTGAGAATGGTGCGATCCAGCTCTTCGGGTACGGCATATCCGCCATCTTCATCCACGCCAACCTGCAGGGCTTTACGCTCCAGATCGCGCAGTCCGTCATCCTTACCCTTGCGCATAAAGTCAATGAAAGCGGTTTTGTGCTCGGTTGCGGCCTTGCTTTGAGTGCCACCAGCGGGACGCTTAAGCTGTTTAAGCTCATCTTCCAGCGCGGTTTTCAGCTGATCCAACTCGGTCAGCTTACCGTTTAGTGTTTCAACTTCTCCGGCCAGCTTGCCTTTTTCGGATTCGATAGCGTCAATGCGCTTATCATTTTTCGCTTTAAAATCATCGAATTTTTGCTGCAAATCCTGCGCGACCTGCTCAACGTCTTTAATTTCGACTGCCATAATTCAACTCCTGATTAAAATTTGATGTTTTTCAGTGCATCCAGTGCGGCATCCACACCATCAGCGTCACGCTGAGAGAGGTTGCCATAGCCCCCGGCCATGAATGCTTTGGCCTGGGTGCGGGAGAGCCCAACATCGCGCAGGACCCGTTCAATACTTTTCTGGGAAGGTGTTTCACCACGGGCAAACGCGCTCTTAACATCGCTTACCCGCGCCTCGTCATTCGATGGAAACGTTACGGGGCTGACCTCCCAAAGGTCGATCTCCTTGAGAAGAAACACGCCTTTCTCGCGGTCGTATTCCCAGTCTTTGAGCATGTAACCAATAGAAAGGCCGGTTAAAGAACCGGCCTTCATGTGGGCATGTGCTCGCTTTGAAAGAGGATCATCATCAATGAGTAACCGGCCTTTGACATATAAGCCAACCTCATCCTCTTTCATTTCGGTATAAACCCCGATAGGTTCATCCATCTGGTGCTGCCAGAGCATAGCTGGGAGCGCGTTTTTCTCCCGCCATGACTGAAGTGATTTACTGAAAGCGCCGGGAACAACTACATCGTCGTAACTGTCCTTAACGCCAAACACAGAGCCATAGCCTTCAAACTCCCCGCTGTCGCTGACAGACTTTAGCTTCAGCGGAATATCCAGCCGCTGTTTAGTCATCGGCATCATGTTGTTCCTCGGTTGTTTTGCTCTTATTGCTGTCAGACGGCTTGGTCGTCATATTCATCGGCGTCAGATAAATGTCACCGCCAGAGCGTGGGTTCATATCTTCCAGTTCACGGCAGTCGTTTGGTGAGTAAATGCCCCAGTTAATACCGGTTGAATACGATTCGAACCTTGATTTCATATCCCCGCGGAGCAACGCACCGGCATTGAATTTGGCATAGTAGGTGCCCTGTTTCGATTCCTTCACCAGACCTACGTTAATTCGCTGCTCGATGCGGGTCATGTAAGGGACAAGGGAATAATTAATAAAGCCGATGCCAAGGTTTTCGATATTGCTGAAGGTCGCGCGATCGGTGTTCTGTACCATGTGCATCGGCACCCTGAACAGTCGACAAATCTCCTCCAGCTGGAATTTTCTGGTCTCAAGAAACTGACTGTCCTCGGCATTGAGCGCCATCGACTTCCAGTCGAGACCCATTTCGAGAATCATCGGACGATGCGCATTGCTGAGCCCAAGGTGACGATCCTCAAAATCTTTCTTCAACCTGTCATAGGCTGCATCAGTCAACGTTTGCTCAGTACGAAGGACCCCGGAAGTGACAGCACCGTTTGAGAACAATCGAGCGCCGTGTTCTTCAGTCGCCATACCCAGAGAAATGGCCTCCCTTGCGTATGCGATTGGGTTCAGGCCCACCAGCCCGTCAAATGTCAGCGTCCTGACGTGCCAGATATCATCCTGCCCCAGCACATCCGTCGATCCATCAGGGAAAGTGACCTGATACACCGGTTGCCACTGGCTGTTTAGCTTCGGGTCTACACAACCGGGATCAATAGGCAGGAGTTCAACCACTTCCCCCAGGGCTTTAACCTTATAAGCGTAAAAATTACCGCGCAGGCAAAGACAGACAATGACCAGCTCCCAGAACTCCTGAGGGGTCATATAGTCGTTTGGCTTCATCGTCAGTAATTTGTGCAGCCTTTCAGATGTCGCTTTTTGCTTACTGTTGCCAGTGACCTTGTACAGGTTGCAGGGAAGCATTCCCATTGACTCAGCCAGCACCCTTATGCAACCAAACACCGCTGTGAGACGCATCGCTTTCTGGCTGCTGACGCGCTTTCCAGTGTAGGTGTCGTAAGTCATCCCTACGGCTTCCGCTAACTCTGCAGGTGTGGTCACCGGAGTATTAGATTTTTGAAACAATCCGGGAAAGAACATCAATCACCGCCTTCGTTTTGAACATTACGTGGCGCGGACAAATATTTTGATACAGCCCATGACCAGAAAAGACACAGAACACCAGCAGTAATAAATCCTGCGGGCGGGAATACCAGCCATGCACCATATGAAAACAAAGCAGCACCGATCACCCCGATCAGCGGGGCAAGAATCATCAGGATCATAAGTGCCTCTTTAAAGTGAACGGACGCCGTAACTTTCCAGGTGGTCAGAAAGGCTTACCTCAGGTTCCCCGCCATTAACCAGCATTCGACTCATTGCGGTAAACAGCGCAGCGGGACCGTCAATTTTGGCCTCAGGCGTGGATTTGTTAGGGAAAATGTTGTCATTTTTATCCGGCTTAACGGTGACGTTTGACATCATCCAGTTCATTACCGGGTGATTGCTGTGGTGGAAACGCCCTCCGTAGACCAGCGATTCAACCTCTTTCATGGATTCAGAAAAGTTTCTGACGGTTTGAGGGACCTCCACCAGCGGTACGCCTTCTTCTGCCAGCGCCAGGCTGAACTGCGTTGCGCTCCACGGGTCGAATCCAGTTTCTTTCAGGTTCTCGCCGTTAATCCATTCCAGAAAATCCGCTTTAATCTGGGCATGATCGATAACGTCACCATCGGTAAGCTCAAGTTTTCCTAGCTCGGCCCATTTGCGATACATCTGCGCCATCTGCGCAGAACATTTTTCCAGCCGTCCTTCAGGTAGCCAGAATTTAAAGTCAGCATGGGCGTGTCCGTTATCAGCACGCCAGAGCTTTACAGCTGCGCAAATATCAATTTTATGAGCCAGGTCAACGCCAGCCCACATGGGGTAGGTTTTAAGCTCATGCCGGGGAGCGATATACTCGCATTTCTCCCACTTCATCATGTCCATCCAGGCAGACTCAGCCGTTACCCAGATATTCATATGTTTGGTGAAAAAGTTAACCCTTGCGGAAACCTGCTCTTTCGCTTTCTTAGCCAGGCGTCGAAGGTCATCCCAGCGCTTGCAGATACCCAGTCCGGGATTTGCCTTCTGCCATACCGTTTCATCAAACGGATCATCATCCTTATCGAGGGTAAAGATTATGGCAAAATAGGTGTCATCCTTTACCGCGCCTTCCACGTCGCTGTTGTAGCCACGTAATACTTTGATGGCATAATCACGCTGTTCGTAACAAATACCCTCTTTGTTGAAACCGGCTGTAGTGATGCCAAACAGCAAAGATTGCAGGCGTGCCCCCGTTGCAGTCTCCAGAACGTCCCATACATCACGCGTTTTATGCGCATGCAGCTCGTCAATAATGGCGCAATGGATATTCAGGCCGTCAAGGTTATTTGCATCGGAAGACAGCGGCTCAAATTTGGAAGCGGTTTGCTCCTGATAAATTGCGAGTTTATTGAACTCAAACAGTTTGCCCAACGTTGGCCTGGCCTTTTTGACCATGTTTTTTGCATCTTCAAACACGATCCGCGCCTGATCTCTCGTCGTCGCAGCGGAATAGACCTCCGCCCCACCCTCGCTGTCAGCGCCGGTCATATACAGGCCAACGCCAGAAGATAAAGTAGACTTGGCATTTTTGCGGGCCACTTCGTTATAGGCTGTCCGGAAGCGGCGAACCATTACCGGCCTTCCGCTGCCGTCATTGCGCAGCACTATTTCGCCGGTTTCTTCATTTACCAGCGGAATAACAAAACCGAAGATGTTTATCAAAATGAAAATATGCCAGTCCATTAATTCAATCGGCTGACCAGCAAGAGCGCCTTTAACGTGAGGCACAAACTTGTAAAAATTAAGGATATGCTGCGCACGCGGTTCGCTGAAGTAAACGCCACGTTCCTCGCCGAATTTCAGATCATCAAGGAAGCGCTGGCAAGCGAGGCGAACAAATTCGCAGGCAATGATATTTCCCGCCACGACGCGCTCCGCGTAGCGTATGCCATCTGCAACTTTAGCCATTAGTCTCTCGAATTAAGGAATTTGCTGATCAGGTCATCGTCAGGTGTCGTTTCTCGGTTGACTTTCGACCGGCTTGAAGGGGTCATGCCGAACTCGCCCAACATTGCACGCATACGTTTCCATGCATCCGCTTTCATCATTGCCGCCGGGTGCGGCTTAATCATTCTGATTTCACGTTCTTTCCCTTCATCAGGATCATCCTCGCTGTAAACCGCGTAGGTATATCCCTCACGATCAAGGGTTTCACAGTGATGGCGGTATTCTGTATAGGCTTCAACGAGCAATTCCAGCGCCCGCGCGTCAAGCTGGGACATAACACCGATAGCGTCCAGTTCCTCAGCCATCCGCTTAAACCAGTACTTCCCCTGCTTGTCGAAATGCTTCGGCGTTGGGGGTACCCCTTTGGGTGGCTCTGGTTCGTTTTTGTTGATCGCTCGCTTTGATGGGTTACCCCTCACCAGACGTAGATGTGTCGGGGTTTTCGGCGGTCCAGACATAATCGAAAACTCCTATTAATCATCGGATGGGGGACCCCAAAAAAAAGTTTCTAACCTGCGGCGGTGTGAAAAAAGGCTAGGCGGCGGTCCTTGTGGCCTTTGCCGTCAGGGATTTGACCCCGCCCCCCTCTGTCTCGCCTCAAATGAGAATCGATATCATTTGATGCGTTCGCGCCCGGTTTTCGTTCGATGGCAGGGCCAGCACAGGCTTTCGAGGTTCGAATCATCATCGGTACCCCCATGAGCCTTAGCTTTGATATGGTCCACGGTCTTAGCTGCTTCCGCACGACCGTTACGCAGACAGTTTTGACACAGGTGATTGTCACGTTTAAGAATGCGGGCTCGCTTAATATCCCACTGGCTACCATAGCCGCGCTCATGCCTGCTCTTGCCCTGCTGATGCTGCTGCCAGCCTTCATTACGATGCTTCTCGCAGTAGCCTGAGCGGTCGGTTGTTGTGCCTGCGCATCCACGCTTACGGCATGCTCGGGGAATTAGTGCGGGCATGATTAAGTCCTTATGAGATTTGCATTATCACAGGCACTCAGTGAATGCCTGCTGTAATGCCTTAGCTGTTTGCTTCAGCGCTGGTATCAAAGAGCGGCAGCGCTTCAGTTGCTTCCTGCACAGCTTTCATCGTCTTTGCCACCACTTCAGTCTCTGATGTGACACGGCTGTATTGCTGAATAAACAGCTGATACTTAAGCGGATCATCCTGAACAAATTCTACGGCGACTTTTGCGGCGGCAGTGTCATAGTTCAGGGTGGATAGCAGGTTCAGGCGAATCTGCTGGGCGTCGGTGATTTCGACCATGTCTTACCTCTAAGCGATGTGGGGAGCATTATCGAAGCCCTTCGCTGAAGAGCTTCTGTAATGCCCGATCAGGCCTCGCTAGCCAGTTCAACCAAATCTTTGAAGTCCTGGCACATATGCAGTAGATGACCATGATCGTCGACAAAGTTGTAGCTTTTGAATAGTTCTACGATTTCCTCGGGACTCTTCCCACTCAAACGAGGAAACCGTTTTGAATCGTCAACCTGTTTCATCTTCAAATCTCCATTCAGTTGGTTACGACCACGCCACTTCAACACTGGAAATTGCATTCCATAGCGGTGGCATTTATCAATACTCTCGGGTTCCATCTACCGTATACACAGCACTAATGAATGCGTCGTCAAAAGGCCAGTATTTTGATGCCCACATCAAAAAAGCTGGCTACCCTTACCGCAAAGTTGGGTGAGAAATCTAAGCGAGGCTTGGCCTCGCTTTTTTATCTGAGGCACTGCGTGCGGATGTAGTCCTGCTACTGGCTGGCTCGTTGCTTCTCGGCCTGCCTGATGTCGGCTTTATCCCGGTTGCACTGGCCCAGCGCCGATAGCAGACTGACGCCAAAATACAGGTTCATACTTCCGCAATATGGTCCGGGTTGTGAAATGATTAAACATATTTAGATACACGATGTATTGTTTAGTCATTAGCTGTCCATTCAGCGCCCCGTTTACTTTGGGATATCCTCTTCGGGGTTTTTTATCACGCCGTCCTCGCCATGCAGGAACGGCAATATGGCCCTGCTACTGGCTCACAGCCCGGTAATACGCCTGCCAGCGATATTTATCTAACCGCAGTTGGCGCAGACACTGAACGGTTTCGATATCAGCCTGCAGGTCTTCGTCGCTGTCCTTACCGGCGTCACTTGCCTTGCAAGGCGGGCTCATCAAATCCGGGGATGGCGTTGGCAGCGTCGATGGCACGCTGGCGCAGCTGCATAGCATCATCGTCAAACCTGCACACAGTACGATTCGGAGACTGGACATATTTCACCACGTCGCGGGTTATGGTTCGGTAGATGACCTTGCCCTCTTCTGTAGCGGCAGCGGCCTTTTGCTCTACTGGCTGGATAGCCTTTTCGGCTTTCTCTTTTTTCTTCGCCGCCAGGGCGTTGATATGGTTAGCGTGAGAATTCCAGCCAGAACGCCATGAGAAAACACAACAAAGCAGCAGGATAACCACTGCGCTGATAATGGCGGTTAAGCGGCTCATGACATGATTACTCCAACAGCCAGAAACCACGGCCACGCATCATTACCGTTGAAGGCCAGAAACGCAGCGATAACGAAGCAAATCATGTTCATTTCTGGCTCCAGGTGCATACCTGATATTCGACATCACGGCGATTGATCAGCCCTTTCCACTTCTGACCACCGGCATAGACCCAGCGCTTCAACTCTGCACAGGCACCGGCATAGTCGCGGGCATTCAGCTTTTTCAGCAGCGTGGAGTTAACGGTTGCAGTGGCGCCGACGTTATAGGCAAATGAGTAAATGGCTGCACGCTGGGTTTCTGTGGTCGGAACTTTGATATGCGAATCTACCTGCGCGGCAATGCGCTGTATATCGCGCCGGGTTAGCGCGTCGCACTCTTTATCCGTGTACCGCTTACCCCAGACAATATCCGATCCTGTGTGTCCATCGCAGACCGTTACAACACCGACGATGTCGCGATAGGCGACGTACTCGCGGCCCTCAATCCCCGTTTTGCCGGATACCATGACAGTAGCGATACCGATGGCGCCCGTACCCAGAGCACCGATAATGCTATTTCTGAGCGCTGGTGACATTGCCATTTAATCTGTCCTCGCGCTCTTTGCGCTTGTAGTACCAGTTCACACCGAAGGTGCCGATAGTGCAGACGATACCTATGATGATTGCCCAGTCGTTCAGGGAAAGAACGCCACCCATGGTTGTTAAGCCTCCAACCCAATAACTGAGCCATTCTCTGATTTTATCCATGCGTTGCATGCTCTCACCTCGCGTTGATTGCGGGTGCTGTATGTAAGAAAAGGGTCAGGCCCGTCGGGCTGGATTTAACAACGAAGCGTATCGATGATGATTCCTGCGGGACCTGATAATAAAAAAGCCATGCAAATGCATGGCCTTGTGATTTGAATCCGTTATTTACAAAATGTATTCGAGACAGTATCTTTCGACTTCCGGACAAAAAAACATATACCGGGACAAAATCTAAATGTAACTGCCTTGCCTGCATGAAACCATGCGGGCTTTTTTTTTTGCCCAAAGAAAAAGCCCACCGAAGTGGGCCTTACAGCTATCATCATTTTTTATTAGGTGTGGTGCCGGGTGCCTCCCGGTAAGTCGCCGCCAGTCCACAGACGACTCGCAATGCGCAAAAAAACATATCAGACTGGCAATGCCCCTCCGCATAGGGGGATTCACCACATAAAAAATATAACATCTGGATGATGACGTTTCAACACGCCCTTCCCGGGCGTGGCCTGCTGATTCGTGATCAGCTGCAGGTCTTCAGTTGCCACTATATGGCGGCTTTTTTACCAGTCTGATATTGTTGATTTGCTAAGTCCACAATACCGACAAGGAAACTATCTAATGAGCAAGATTAAATTTAAGTGCCCTGGCTGCGGACATGATCTCATTGTGCGTAGTGGAATCAAAATCCAGAGCATGGACGATATTGAGGGAACCGTCTGCAGCAACTGTGACCGAACCATTCACAAGAATGATCTCGTTAGCCAGTCGAGAAAGTACGCCGAGAACCTCGTCCGTGACATGCTCGGGAAGCACTTCAAGTAACGCTGAAATCTTACTTTCAATCCTGCTGGTATCTGCGGTAATTAACGCCAGCATTTTTGCATTCTTCATTGCAAATACCTCGGGCTGATAATTCAAATGGATAAATTCGACAGAAGCATTCAACGGGAAACGCTGCAACTTCTTTATGCTGTGTACCCAAACGAACTAACTAACGAACAGGTCGATGAAATCGCCAATCTGTATCCTGACCCTGATAGTTTCATGGCAAATTTACTCTACCTCCACCAGCACCAGTTGATAGTGAGTGGTTTAAAACCAAGCTCAGAAGGCTACGTCCTGGTCAATAGGCCCGCCATCACTCACCGTGGTATTGATTTCATCCGCGACGATGGCGGACTAGGCGCTATTCTGAATGTGCAAACTGTTAAGCTGCACGACAGCACGATCATTGCCCTGGAAGACATAATCCGCGTTGCAAACATTCCTGAAGAGCAGCGGAAGGGACTGATTTCAAAACTTCGTGAGCTTCCGGCAGACGCCATAAAACATTTGACGCTTCAATTACTGACTCCGGCGGTTCTGCATCCACAGGCCGTAATTCAGTCAATTGAAAAATTCCTCCAGACTTTGTGAACTCCTCGTCGGGGCGGATCATTGAGAAACGCCCCCAGCCTACCAACGGACTTAAAAGCACCCAAAAGTCAGCTTGATGGTCACATGTCAGGAAAAAGCCTTTCGGGTGAAAGTGGCATGCGCAGATTTTCATAGCTTCCCCCAGAAAAGCAAAAACCCCGCCGAGTGGCAGGGTTGATAGTCAGTTTCATTTGGATGTACGTATCCATGATTAGAAGCATACGCGACAACTTCGGACAAAATCAAGTCTTATGCACCGAAAAAGCAAAATATTGTCGCCATTGTTTTAAAAATCGGTCGCTTTTTGAAATTCCTTATCAGCATGGCGCTCTTCCTTCCAGCATACGTCCACCAGCGCATCACAGAAGGGTTTCCAGTTACGGGTCCATGTTCTGACGTGCAGGTCTGGAATGAGCGTCAGAATCGCTTTGTACGCAGCCGTAGACGGCATCGTTGAAAAACCATTTCCCGAACAGCGCTCACAGGTTTTATAAACCGGCACCCCCTGCTCTTTGGTCTCTTTTCGATCCAGAACCTGTCCAGAGCCACCGCAGCGGCAGCGGGCGTTAATGGCCCCCTTCCCACCGCATACAACGCACTGCCGTAATACTATCTCCTGCCTGATAATCGGGGCGACAATTTCCTCGCCGTCGCTTTTGTATATTCCGGGGTGCTTAACAACCTCCTCAACTGATTTGGTTAAACCAGCCCCCTCGCATACCCTGCAGGCTCCCGTGGTTTCCGCTGAACGGGAATACTCTGCAAAGGCAAACTGCGCCAGAATCAGGCAGCAGCGCCCCAGTGATTTACCCGCGGCCTTCCGCACGTTCTTTGGTGCTGAATCTATGGCATACCGCGCCAGCGCCTGAACTGCCATCTGCTCATCGGACTTACTGATGCCGGCCTTACCGAAGAACGCCGCCAGCCCGAACCGCGCCCTGCTGCTGGTCACCCCGATCCCGGTCATAATGTCTGTACCGTTCAGGCGATTCGGTGATGTGCTTTTCACGTCGTCGCTGATGTGCATGCCCTGAGGGCTGAAATGCTTTAACGATGCTTCAAGTTTCATGCAGCCACCTTTTTGTAAAATACCTGCTCTCGAACCTGATCACCGTTCATGAGCATGTCGTTAAAATCACCGTTATCGGGCCAGCGGATGCTGACTTTTACCAGATCGTTTTTCGCCAACAAGTTTGCGTGGGCGCACTCAAATGCTGCGGCATGTCCAGTGGCAGAGTATTTGTCCATGTCGGCAAAAATAATCAGATGTTTAACCCCTGCCGGTACCCGGAATTTCTTCATAAACCCACTGTTGATTACCGCCCAGGTATTGACGCCATAAACCTGATAGCAGGAGAGTGCTGTTTCGATACCTTCAGCAATACCGATCGTCGTCGACACCGGAAACATACGGATGGCCACTGAGCGGGCGTGATCCAGATAGCTGTCCTCCTGAAGCGACTTAAGGCGTTTTGCGCTATCAATATCTGCCTTCCTGTCACCGTCCAGCAGCGTCTGGTGCAAGTAACAAAGCTCAGCTTTGTCATCGGTAGCCAGGGCATACAAAGCCTGATAAACGCGTCCCGCATGGCGCTGGCGGTCACAAAAGCGAATGCCTTCCGCCGGCAGTCGGCTTATTCCCCGTTGCAGGAGGTAACCCGCCGCCCCGGTTCCCCGCAAATCGAGCAGCCTGGAAAACTTACTGATGACCCGCTGCCTCTGCCGCGCCGCTGAACTGTTAACAGGCACGTTGATGCGCTGATAGTTATTCCCGATAAGCTGGTCCACCTCTGCGCAGATGGCGGAAAAGCTTTTTGACTGGGTCAGGGTCAGCAGCTTCATCCCGTCGCCGCTACCGCATACGCAAATCCATGTGCCCTGACCGTCACGGTCATCTACGCGGTATTTGCCCCGCGCCTTACAGATCGGACATTCTCCCTTGTAGTGGTTTTTCCCGGTGATCGGGGGGAGTCCGTAATATTCAAAAATTTCAGACCATCGACCTTTTGCTGCTTCTGCTGTTTTCATATCACTGACTCGCGCTATTTACGTTTTTCTGGAGTTTTCGTTTTGCTTCGATAATTAACTGTCCGTCACTCCCCTCTGGTGGCTCGTATTGAACGCTGTAGTTCTGAGGTGTGAGCAGATCATTGGTCGTTTGTTTCGCAGTCTGCTGCGCACGTTCGCGGCCTTTGGCAAATTTGATAAGTTTGTGTTTGATGTGGTTGCTGACCTCTGGAGTGATCTCCATCGGGAAATCGCTCAAGCCGTTCGGCCATTCACCGAATTTTTCCTGAAAGGTATGAGCACACCAGCCATCGCTCACGGGTTTCCCCTGCGCTGCGCGATGACGCTGGTAAAACTTGATCTGACTCCACCAGGACTGTTTGTCGCTTTTGGTGTACACCGCTTCACCCTTGCTCATTTTTTTGATGTTGCGGGTACCGTCAGTCTCGACGTCCTGACCAACGAGCGGTTTAAAGCCACATTTTGGGCAGACGTAAACACCGGCGGGCTTCATGAAATGGCATTCAGGGCATTCTTTCGGAAGTTTTTCTTCGCGCTCTTTAGCGGCGCTGGCGGCGGCCGCTTTCATGCCGTCGTTCTTGGATGGCAGGTCGTCGTATTCGATGGAGTCAGGGAAGCCGAGGCGGTGCACGGTGCCGCTGTGATCAAAAATCAGGCAGGCATCTTTCCCGGGTGCAGTGCGCAGTCCGCGGCCAAGCGCCTGCAGCCAGCGAATTTCGCTCTTTGTCGGTCGGGCATAGATGATGCAACGGACATCGCTGTCGAAGCCGGCCACCAGCACACCCACGCTGACGATGATTTTTGTGGCGCCGTTTTCAAACCGATGAATGATGAGGTGGCGTTCATCGGACGGAGTTTCTGCGACCATCACCTCCGCGTTGATACCTGCCCGGGTAAACTGCATGGTGACGAAATTGGCGTGATCCTTATCGACACAGAACGCTACCGTAGGAAGGTCCCGGCCATGTTTGAGCCAGTTTTCGACGATATCGCCCACAAGGTCAGATCCGCACATAATCTCGGATAGCTGCTTTTCGTTATAGTCGCTCCCATACTCTTCGGAGGTGGCTGACTTAACCCCTTTCAGGTCCGGCTTTGTCGGCGCATAGAACTCATAGGGGCTAAGATCCCCGCGGTGGATCAGCTCACCGATGGTGGTAGGTTTTACAAGATTTTCGTAATACCTGCCGAGCCATGGGGAAAATGGTGTTCCCGAAAGGCCTACCACCTTGATGCCGGAGTCCCGGATAACCTCCAGTAACGCGCGCTTCTTCATGTGGGCCTCGTCGACAATAATCAGGTCAATGTTGTCCGGGAAGTCGCGGCGGATAAGCGTGTCGGCGCTGGCGATCTGAATCAGACGTTTTGGATCGTAATCTGGGTGGTCTCGCCAGATAATGCCAATCTCATCTTCAGGTAAACCATACTCAACGAAACGAGCTGTAGTCTGGCGGACCAGGATGGTATAGGGTGCGATAAAAATAACGCGCTTTCCGCGGCTGATATGGCCGGCAGTGATGAAAGCAGCCAGGCCGGTCTTTCCGCTGCCGGTCGGCGCATAAACCATGAACGTGCGGTTTTGCTTCCATTCCCGGCGCAGCGAGTTAAGCGCACGATCCTGTGCAAAATTCGGTTCAATGTTCAGCATCATCACCACCTTTAAAATTCACTATTCCAAAAAGGACCTTTCCCCGATCTGAGAAGCGGTAAACCATGTACTACCTGTCTGGTACGCTGCCGCTTTAAAACCTGTCTCTTAGATCGATACCTACCTAACCTATGAAGCTGTCTGTTGGAAAAGGACGCTATTCCTGCCCTAACTCCCAACTCCCCCCAAACCCCCCTCTTCCCTCTTCCCCATCCCATGTACTCGCAAACTGGTACAAAGAACAAAAAACAGTCAAGGATTGTTCCCTGCTATCACCCGGCACCTTTAAGCCCGGTGACCAACGGATCGTTACTGAGATCCGGCCAGGGGTGGCTGGGTCGTATACCCCTGCAGTGCGCGTCCGTGTGCATCCACGAATCTGCGAAGCCTCACATTGGCTTCATGCCTTGCCCGGTTCTCCTTGCGGTATGGAACGGGCTCGGCTTCGAACGATTCCTGATACACAGCTGCATAACGCTGAATGGCTTTTTGTCGTGCTGCTGGCGTCAGGCTCAGTAACTGCTGCTTGATCCATTCTTCATCTGCAGATGCGTACACAGATGGGAGCAAACCGTGGTCAGGCCTCATCCCGTGCAACATCATCTGAAAATACCTCGTCCAAACTTGTATTCAGGCCAAGCTGTTTAAACGCGCTGACGATCCGCTTTCCGACTGCAACATCAGGAATCCTTCTTCCTGTTTCGTAGTGGCTAACGGCCCCCTGGGAGCTATCAATCAGCGCGGCCAGCTCTCCCTGAGTTACCTTTGCTTTGCGTCTAAGGCTCTTGATTCCACTCATTAGATTAGTCTCGCATAAATAATACATAACGTACTATACACGCTCACAAGAATAATACAAAATGGAAGTTGCTCAGTAAATACGGAATGTAATAATCATGGCTATGAAACAGAGATGGCAGGACCTGGCCAAAACCAGGATGAAAGAAGTCGGCATGACTCAAGAACAGCTGGCAGAGGCGCTCGGCATAACGCAGGGCGGGCTGGGCCATTGGTTAAACGCCAGACGTGAACCGAACTTAGAGGTTATAGCTAAGATTTTTAACATATTGAAAATGCCCAGCTTCGTAGTAAATGCTGACGGCACTATCAGCGACTCAAGAGCCGATCACAATGTAAGTTTTAATAGCATTAACGAATCCAAGGGAAGCTACCCTGTTATAAGCTGGGTTAGCGCTGGAGATTGGATGGAAGCTGTAGAACCGTACCACCGTAGAGCGATAGATCGATGGTATGACACCACCGTTGAATGCTCTGAGGATTCGTTCTGGTTAGACGTCAGAGGCGATTCCATGACATCACCAGCAGGGCTGAGCATACCGGAAGGGATGGCGATACTTGTCGATCCCCAAGTGGAAGCAATCAACGGAAAATTGGTTGTAGCGAAACTTGACGGTGACAATGAAGCCACTTTCAAAAAGCTTGTTATCGATGCCGGTCAAAGATTTCTCAAACCCCTCAACCCCCAATACCCAATAATCCCTATCAATGGCAATTGCCGTATTATCGGGGTTGTAGTCGACGCAAAAATCACCAACCTCCCATAAATTGGCCGCGAAAGCGGCTTTTTTTTTGCCTCCAACACCCCACCAGAAACTAAAAAACCTTGAAAAACAAAATGATGTGAAATAACACACCAAAATACTCCATTTTGTATTGATCTTATTTAATACGTTATGTATTGTTTATGCATTAGCGGATTAATGGAGTGCAAAAGATGAGTACAGAGAAATTTTTTCAACTGGTAACTATACCTGATTACCGTTTCTCTTCCGATAAAGAGCAATGTCAAAACATTGATTTCGACAAAATTGCTACTGATTGCGATACAAAAACAATATCTATTTTGCAAGCCATCAATCATATAGGGATTAGCATAATGAGTGAGGCAGAAGAAAAGAGATTAAATAAAGATAAAATAATGATGCTTTCTAGTGTGGTTGCAGACCTCGCTGAATTAGCAATAGCAACAAATAAAATAGCTAACTCAGCAACATATTCTTCCGGTTATAAGGATGCTAAAAATGTCTGATATCACTTTGCAAAAAGCAGCATCAAAGGCTTACCAGGCTGAGATTGTGGCGAGGATGCTTGAGAACTACCCTCATAAACTGACCGACTCAGACGTGGAATCTGTCGCCTCACTTTTGGCTGATCTGATTGGGCCAGTTGCAGCGTACCTTATTGAGGAAGAGTCTAAAAACCCGGCTTAAAAATTTAATTAGTAATTTTAATTACAGGAGTAATCCTGGGGATTTCTGCAATCAAATTAAGGGTAACCATGATTAATAAACAAGCATTTAAAACAGCTCAGTTATTTGTCTCTCTTGGTTATTGGTCTATAGCCATGCTTTATTTAAAAAAGGCTTACGGTAAATAAAAGTGAATAATTTAATTAGCACTTATAGACGCAGAATTTTAAAAGCGGCCTTGTTACGCCACCAGCGAAAGACTGGGAGTAGCTTACTTGTCATTAAGCTCAACAAGGGTGGGATTAGTACTATCGAATTAACTGAGATTCTTCTTGATGGATTGTTGCGGAAATTCGAGCGACTGGCGCTCGGTGAATACGGAAATGTGGGAGGTGTGAAAGCTCTTAAGGGAATTTACAGCAACTCTGTTGATGTTAATGGCAGCGGCGAATTCCTCACAGAAAGCGGGAAAGAGTTAATCGACGAGCTTATTTCTGAACTGGTGGAGTTCGTCAAAAAACAGAAACCAGTTACTGCGGAGTCCGGCAATGAATAACCAGCAAACAATGCTCTATCAGGGTGTGCTGATCCCCCGCCCCGTGTTGAACGTGGATCTGCATGTCCTCCCTGATTTTACCGGGCGGGTAGTCGTGCACATAGAGAACGGGAGGGTGATATGCGACCGCCAGCTGTTCGACGACGAGCACATTTGCTCACTGGCCACGTTTATCGAAATGGCGCGAGAAATGGAGCTGAGATTTGAGGAGGTAGCTGGTGGCACTAACAGCAATTCGCATTCCTGAACGGGTACACCTGCAGGCGATGCAGGTCCTGCTGCGGTACCGCAGGAAGCGCATTTATGCACGACGTATGCACCGCACCGGATATCTCAGCCTGAAGGTTAACCCACGCTGGCGGCTGTTATCGAAAGACGATGGCCGGAACTGGGAAGTAATGAGCCATGAAACGTATAACCGGGAGAAAGACAGATGATCGACAACCGCACCGCCAGCGCCATTGACCTGGCATTACAGAAGCACCACACGCCAGTTGGCGACCTTTACGCCGCTATTCGTCACGGCCGCATGAAGCGCTGCTTTAGCCGCGGTACCGCCATTAGCTGGCTGGCTCACTTTCTGACGTCGCACGCCTTCGCTCTGTCCGGGTTTAAACAGCGCCGCCCTGATTTTCTGGTTGAGCACGAAGGGGTCGAGATGTGGTGCCGTGGCGAAACTACCGACGAATATCACCGTGCTCACCAGCGGACCGTTCGCCGCCTACGCCGCATCCTCGCACGCAAACGCGAAATGCAAAAGTGGTGTGAAAAGTGGGATGCCATGCACGACCGCTACGTGAAAGAGCGTGAAGAACTCAAAGCCAGCAAACCAGCAGAGGTACGCAATGGATCACACAGTATTTAACCCGGAACCAACATCAACCGGCATCCGAATATCTGATAACAGTGTGATCGGTTACTCGGCTGCCATTCGCGAACTGGATAACGGGCGCTATGACAAAAATATCGCCGAAGGTATGGAAATTCTGGCTTGCATCATGGAGGCGGTCGAAAGCAGCTGGATCACGCTCAACATCGAAAAGCAAATCATCGTCTGGCGCTGGTTGCTCGCTGCGGTATTCATTACCGAAGAGCGGGGGAAGAACGGGACTGTAGACGTTCCGAACGACGAAGGCGGCGTTGATATAGCCGTTATCTATTCCGGGCGGCATGGCGCGATTAGCGTCTACCCGGGACCAGAGCGCTTTGCTCTCGCTAACCATATTGAGGCTGGAGCCATTGAGAAATACGGGTCCGACCTTGGTCAGCAGCTGGCGCTGAGGATGTATCAGGACATGGTTGTTGCTGACGACGAAAGCGGGTTCAGGTTGTCCGCTATGGGCCGGGAGGGCTTCAACATGCTGCACGACGGCTTTATCGAGCAAATCCAGACCGAAGGCATGCCAGACATGCCGGTTATGCACTGAGGGGAAATGGGAATGGCAAAGAAAGCACGCAGAAACAGCACATCGCAAGGATACGCAGGAATGACGATGGCGCAGTTTTTTCACAGCCACATCCGGCCAGACAACAGCAATGCCAGTGATTATGCGAGTCTTCGGCATAGCCTCCACGACGCTGTAACACCAGCCCCTGAAGGCATGGTCTGCATGCAGCTGACTCGCAACCAACGCCGCCTTGCGAAAAAACTCGGCATCGCACTGAAGGAGGAATAATCATGAACACAGTAACTATCAATAATAAACAACTCCCGGCCGTCGATTATCGCGAGCAGCGCGTGGTAACTCTGGCGATGATCGATGAAGTTCACCAGCGCCCAGAAGGCACTGCGCGGGCGACATTTAACCGCAACCGTGAGCACTTTATCGCGGGCGTAGATTACGAAGAACTAGGTTCGGACGTAATACGTACGGACCTCCCTGAAGGTACTTTCTCCAAATTTGCCCCATCAGGGATTGTACTTTTTGAATCAGGCTACCTGATGCTGACAAAGCCATTCAACGATGATCTTGCATGGAAAGTACAGCGCGAGCTGGTTAATTGTTACTTCCGCATTCAGCGCCCAAAATCACAGGCAGAGCTGATCGCCGAAATGGCCCTGCTGAATGTTGAGCAGGAGCGTCGCCTCTACCAGGTCGAGGAACAGGTGGAAACCGTAGTCGAAGCTGTCGAAAACATTAAGCGCGGTACCATGCGGGCCGGGTATGTCGGTTATCGCCAGGTAGTCGCAAAAAGCGGCATGACCGATGCCAAGTGTCGAAACCTTGTTAACGCATACCGTATCCCAACCGATACACACGAATTCATGACGCCTGATGGTTTGCTGTCTCGCCGGGCGATCGTGGAGTTTGAACCTTTTATGAAAGCATTCCGCCAAATGATGGCAGAAGCCGAACCACGCGGGACCCGTTGGTATCACCCGAAAATGGGACTCTTTCAGGCTATCGGATGGGAAGATAAAGCATGATCATTCCTTCAAAGCTGATCCGCGCCGCTCTGGTGTGCGTTGCTAAAAATGATGCCCGCTACTACCTGTGCGGAGTCCATATCACCCCGAAATACATCGAGGGAACCAACGGTCATGTAGCACTGCGTATGCAGCATGGAATCAGGACGAAGAAAAATATCATCGTCCAGTTTGAAGGCTGCGTGCCAGTCAAGGCGGAAACAACGGAGCTGATCTTCAATAAGGAGCCGATCGCAATTCATCGTGACCAGCACCTAAATCGCCTGTCCATTACTGGCATTAAGCTACTGAGTGGATGCTTCCCTGACTTGGAGCGCGTCATCCCTAAAACACGGGACTTTAGCGTTAGCCCAGCTATCCAGGCGGAATACCTGAGCTATCCGGCAAAGATTTTTGGACGTGAAGAAAAGTTTGTCCCTGTTCAGCTTCGTCCATCAGGTGAGTTCGACGCAGTACGGTTCCAATTTAATGAGCATATCAACCGCATGTACGGAAACCCCGAGCTGGTCGTTATGCCTTGCCGTGATAATTATTTTAAGAGGGAGAATCATCAACCATGAAAATCGAATTTAAAGATCAAGGATCGGTTTCAGTTATTACGGTAACCAGCACTGTCTTTGAGTTCCGCCGGCACAACCGGGCGGTTGATGTGGCGTTGCTTCTCACGACTGAAATGACCAGCCAGAGAAGCGGTTTTTTCATTATGAAAACGATCTTAAGCGGGAAAACACATCACGTGCTGCGGGCCTACAAGCACCTGCTCCGGGAGGCTAAGTGATGGACTGGCCTACAGCGTTTTGCACCGTTGGCTGTGCGTTCGCCATTGCCTGGTGCTTAAGGAGCTAATCGATGAATAGTGAATTTGAGTTGTGGCGCCACTGTCGTGGCCTGATTGTAGTGTGAGGTGGGAAATATGGTAGACATTGAAATGATTGACGAGGAAGAGGCGATGCGGATGATCCGAGTATCTTCACGCGTGACCATCCGGAAATACACCGAGCGCTATAATTTCCCCAAACCGGTCCGGACCTACCCTAAACAGTATCTGCGCTCTGCTATTGTGGAGTGGATCTTAAACGGGGGCGTCAACCAGAAATCTTCCTGATATGCCAGAATATCTTTTCAGCATACAGATCATAGGCGTCTTTCTGTTCGGCAATCCAGTCATGCTTGTTATAGACAGAAAGCACGCCGCCAAGCTCATGCCCCAGCATTTTCTCGATGACGTGCGGGGCAACCCCCTCTTCGGATAGCCGGGTTGCCAGGGTGCGCCGGAAATCATGTGAAGTAAAATCACCAAACCCCAACGAGTCCTTGATTCTTCTCAGAAATTTATTTGCAGCAGAAATAGTTATAGGGCTTTTCAGGTCCTCGCCTGGGAAAAGTATATCCCCATACGTCATTTCAGCTTTTTTCAGTAAATCATCTGCCACGGAGAAAATGGGGCGCCTGATAATTTTGTTGGTTTTGCTTTTCTCTGCCGGAACAACCCATAACCCCTCCTCTCGGTCAAATTCACCCCTTATAGCCAGCCGAAGTTCGCTATTCCTGGCGCCGTACAGCATTAGCAATTGATGAAGCAATCGGTTAGAAGTTGACCCTCGACTTCTTTCTATAGCCATCCAAATTTTGGCAAGCTGGTTATAGCTGAGTGTGGTCTCTCCAATCACAGGTTTAACACCGATGTCTTTCGGCTGCAAAAGCATGAGCTCGGTTGTGCTAACGAACTGTCGCCGCGTACACCAACCAATGGCGGACCTGAGCTGTATCAATAAATGCCGGGCTCGGCGAGGATTGATTTTCTCCTCTTCGGTAAACCTCTCAACCCACAAGCGGACTGGGATATCCTCAACCGGAATACCGGGAAAAGCGTCACGCATGTGCTTTATAACCGTTGACTTATAAAGCGCTATCGTCTTAGCCCTTAACGTTACGTCAACGTAATTTTCCTTCCAGTAATCCAGGCAATCCTTTACCGTTGGCTTACTCTTGGATTTGTTGCCACCAGCCAGCGTTCGGGGGTCAATGCCTTTGTCTGCCGACTCCCTCAGGTCTGCAACGATATTGCGGGCATCGCGCAGCGTCAGCGCTGGGTAGCGTCCAAGCCCCATTCGGTTCTGCTTTCCTTCCCATCGGAACCTAAACTGAAAGCTGATCACGCCTTTGGGGGTTATGCGAACTCCAAGCCCGTCAGAATCCGTAATTTCAGCAGGCCCAGAATATGGTTTACCATAGATAGAGCGAAGCTTTGTGTCACTGATTGCCATGTTAGTTTTCTGTACTCATCACTTTGGTATTTTATGTACTTATTCTGTACTCAATATCGCATGAACGAACATAAACAACAATATCAAATCATGTACAACCATGCGCAACAATTGGCAGCACAACTAAAATAATAATAAAAAATCATATACATAAACATCTAACCGTAATCATTCTTGTCTGAACAATCTCAACCATTTGCAAAGCCCACACCTTGCCGAAGATTACGAAACGATGGTTCCTTTTCAGGCGCTGCAGATGATTGGCCACCAGGTCGATGCCGTCTGCCCGGATAAAGCCGCTGGCGACTATGTCATGACCGCAATCCATGACTTTGACGGCGCCCAGACTTATAGCGAAAAGCCGGGCCATCGCTTCACGCTGAACGCTGACTTCGCCGCAGTAAAGGCCGAGAACTACGATGCGCTAGTGATCCCCGGCGGCCGGGCGCCGGAGTATCTGCGCCTGAACGAGGAGGTTATTAAACTGGTACAGGCGTTCGACGCCGCGCGTAAACCTATCGCCGCCGTCTGCCACGGCCCGCAGCTGCTGGCCGCCGCCGGTATTCTGCAGGGCCGCACCTGCAGCGCCTATCCCGCCTGCGCCCCGGAAGTGCGTTTGAGCGGCGGGCACTATGCGGATATTGGTATCGACCAGGCGCATGTGGATGGTAACCTGGTTACCGCCCCCGCCTGGCCGGCTCATCCACAGTGGCTGGCGAAATTCGCCGCCCTGCTGGCGGAATAACCATACTGAGCCGGTGTTTTTGTTGAGCCACCCGCTCCCCTGCGGGAATCTATGCCTCAGCGCGGTGTTTAGTCTCGGGTAAACGCGCTGTTGTATGTTATGCCGATGGCGGGGATGCGCCACGATTTACCGCTTATCTTCAGGGGCCGGTTAAAAAACCAGCCCCTGAAAGATTTATCGCTGCCCTGACGGGCATCATCAATTCAGCAACGCGATCTGCTTGACCACTATTTCATTGATTTTATAGATTATTTCAGGAGTTACGCGTTCTTTGATATCGCGGTCAACAAATACCCGAATGCAATATTTGATGATTTGATACTGATTTAACTTATCACCACATTCAATTAACGGTTTTATTTCGTAGCGGTTCTTAAGATCTTTCACCAAAAGCTTAACTTCGGTTTTATCCAGGTCTTTAAAGGCGCAGTCGGAGACAATATCAACGGCAAATTCATGTGGTTTGAAATGAGGCTGTAATACAGAAGTCAATAACCCGGTGAGTTGACTCTTCCACGCCTTATTTTCCTTGTCAGCGATGTTAGCTTTATACACAGAGTGTTTGGCCTCATAGACCTTCGACCATGGGTGTCGGTTAATAATGTCATCAAGTATTTTTTTATTAACCGCCTCGGTATCGCTGATATCTATCCATTCACCAACCTTGTCATTCAAAAAATAATCATCACTGCACGCCAGATAAAAATCCTTCAGCGCGTCGATGAAGCTTTCATCGCTATGGTCAACGATACGGTCGGTAACGTCAGCGATAATGACATTTTGTGGATCCTTGCTTTGCATAATCTCACATAATGTGCTCAACATCGTCGCAAAGGCGCGGTTTGTTTTATGGTAATACACCTGCGAGAAAAGGCTGGAGCGCGCCCCAATAAACTCAGCGATCGAATCAATCCCACTCTCTTTGTAAGCAAGGTACAATTTTCCCTGTTCCTCGACCGGGACAATTGACATAAACAAGCGATTGTAATCGTAGATGCCACACTTGACGCCGGAGAAATAGCCATCTCTGAGCAAGTAATCCATCCGGTCGGCATCGATCGGACAGGAAGAGATGATCGAGGTCATTAACGGCAGGATATCTGTTGCCTTTCCATTAATTTCCTCAATGATCTGTTGGTCACCGTATCTTTTTTCGATGATTTTTAACACATTTTCGATATTTATTTCGTCATCGACCTTACCTTGTTTTCTCAGATCATGATAAATCATCAGGCTGAACAACAGCGAAAGCTGTTCATGTTCAACTTTCTGTTCTGGCTTGCTTAATACATCAATGATTGAATGGTAGGCTGTGGGGAGAACATCGGAGAATTCGTGCTTACCAGGCATAAAACTCTCAAACTGGTGGGATACCGGCCCGTGCCCGATGTCATGCATCAGGGCAGCGAGTCTCAACTCCTGAATGTTGTGTTTTGGTATCTGATCGATATGACCAAACACATGGCCATCATCATATTTCTTTTGATACCGTATCGCATTCAGGCGTAAATTATTGAGTATTTCACTTGATAAATGCAGCACCCCGAGAGAGTGTTCGAAGCGGCTGTGCACCGCAGAGGGAAACACCTTATATAAAAAAGAGTTCTGTTTAATGTTGCGTAAGCGCTGGAACAGGGGGTGATTGATAAAGGCAATCTCGAGTGTCGTCAAACGAATAGTGCCGTGAATGGGATCAAGGATCTTACTGGTCAATTCATTTTCAAAATCCATATCTTAAATCCTTTCATACGTGCATTAAATATATTTAGCATATTGACTGTTTATTCAACAATAATCTTGCGCATTCAGGCAATAAGGTCAATCACTAATATTTAACGAGCAACGCGGCAGATCATTATTTCCTTATCTCTCCACAGCGTCGCGCTATATCGGCATCCACTGACATATCGATTGACTACGGATGAAAACAGCCCCGGTTTTCTTCGCTCAGATGCGCATTCCCCCGGAAACCTCAATGCGCTGGGCATTCACCCAGCGATGATCATCGGATAACAGCGAGGCGATCATCGGCCCGATATCCTCTGGCAGGCCAGGTCGGCCCAGCGCCGTCATGTTCGCTACCTCCTGAGCGACCTGCGGGTTATCCCGCACCACCCCGCCGCTGAAATCGGTGGCGATGGCGCCGGGCGCCACGCAGTTCACCGTGATCCCGCGACTGCCCAGCTCAAACGCCATATAGCGAGTCAGGGTTTCCACCGCGGATTTCATGATCGCATAGGGCGCCCGGTTCGCCATCACGATGCGGGTGAGGCCGGACGAGACATTCACTATTCGCCCGCCATCGGCCAGCAGCGGCAATAGTTTTTGGCTGAGGAAGAAAACGCCCTTCACATGGATGCGATAAAGCGCATCGAATTCCGCTTCCGTGGCGTTAAGAAATCCCATGCCGCTGGCGTTGCCGGCATTATTGACCAGATAATCAAATTTATCGGCGCCCAGCTCCGTCAGCGCGCCCTGAAAAGCGCTAACAAATGCGTCAAAGGTGTCGATTTCGCCGGCGCTGAAAGGCAACGCGATCGCCCGGGCGCCCAGTGCTTCAACCCGTGTAACCACCTCGTTCGCCTCGGCAAGACGCGTTTTGTAGGTCAGTACTACATTTACGCCGCGCTGTGCCAGCGCTTCGACGGTCGCGCGTCCCAGGCCGCGGCTGCCGCCTGTCACCAGGGCGATTTTTGCGCTATTGTTCATATTTTCTCCTTTTCTCTCTGCTGAAAACATGAGCGATTATAAGCCCCTGAATGCCGACGATAAGACCGCGTTGGGCGACAGGATAGTTTTGCCAGCTGGAACAATGTCATGGATAAACTGGATACTCTGACCTTGTTTGTGCGCATCGTCGAACGGGGCTCATTCAGTGCCGCCGCCGCGGATCTGGGGGTTTCCCGGCCAGTAGCGACCGCGGCTATTAAAGCGTTGGAGGTCAGTCTCGGGGCGCGGCTGCTACATCGTACCACCCGGCACGTACGGCCGACGGCAGAAGGCTCGCTGTATTATCAGCGCTGCGTGTCCATTCTGGCGGCCCTTGAGGAGGCCAACCGCAGCGCCGGGGGGAGCATCTCCGGCACCATTCGGGTAGACGTGGCGGGCAACCTGGCGCGGACCCTGCTGCTGCCCGCGCTGCCGCAGTTTCTCGCCCGCTACCCGGACATTACGCTGCAGATCGGGGAAAGCGAGCGTGACGTCGATCTGGTTCGCGAGGGAGTCGACTGCGTCATTCGCGGCGGCCATCTCCCCGACAGCGAGATGATCTGCCGGCCGCTCGCCGGGTTGCAGGAGATCACCTGCGCCAGCCCGACCTATCTCGCCCGGTACGGCACCCCGCATACGATTGAAGGACTGACGGGCCACGTGATGATCGGGTTTGTTTCATCGCGCACGCAACGTACCTTGCCGCTGAGCTTTACCCAGGATGGCCGTCAGAGCGAGGTCAGTTTGCCCTGTCGGTTGCTGACTTCCGATGCCGACGTCGGCGCCGAAGCGGCAAGGCTTGGCTTTGGCCTGTATCAGGCCCCCTTGCCCCGCCTTGAGGCCGATCTGGCGTCGGGCGCGTTAACGGAAGTGCTGGCCGATTTTCGCCCTGCGCCGCTGCCGCTCTCCCTGCTCTATCCCAGCAGCCGGCAGCTCTCTGCCCGGGTACAGGTATTTATCGACTGGGTGACGGCGCTGATGAAGCCTCCCCTGGCGCAGCAGGCATCCGGAAGGCTAAAATAACGTTTGCTATTATTCACGGCACGTGCGTTAATCGTTGAGTCGATTTACCAGACAAAAAGTTATTATCTGAGTACGTGTTCTCATCTCCAGGCGTTATCCCTGATACCACCTTCCTTTGAGCAGTCCCGTTAGTAGTTTGCTTTTTCTGTAAACAGGCCCTGTCAGATCCTTGTCGGCTCCTTAAAATGTCCGCCATCTGACCCAAAACCCGGCTTACCACCAACTAAAATCAGCCGCGTTAATTTTCCTGAAAACGACCATTGTCTTTTCAACAGAACATCACCCATACAAGGTTTACATTATGATCGAACATATCCATTTTAGATGCCCATGCTGCCATGGCTCCCAGTACAGAACGTCCCAGTTTGACGTCACTGAAAAAAACCCTTTTGGTGCGAAATGCATTTTCTGCAAATCAGCCATGATGACGTTAGATACTCTTCGCCCTTATCACCTGGGCGCGCTGTCCACCGCTCAGGCCCAGCCATAAGACGGATGAAGAGGGTGAACGCGGGCGGGAAAATTCCCCCGGGGATTCACCTGGGGGCAAGCTCTGTTCCTTCACCTGACGCGATCGTCGGTGGAATGGCGAAGAACGGCATCCGGCAACGCTTTTATCAGGGTCGTCACATTCTCCCCGGCGCGGGTTTCCACATTAAAATAGTCCACCGCGCGCAGAATAAGCCGCAAACCTCTGCCGCTTTCCGCTAACGGATCGACATCGAAGCGCTCATCGCCACGCGCCAGCGCCAGGCGCTCGGCCGGAAAGACCTCTCCCGCATCAATAAAGCGCAGCGTCACCCGGTCTTCCGTTGCGATAAATTCGACACGAAAAACACGTTGCCGATCCTCATGCAACGCATAGCGAATGATATTGGTGGCCGTCTCACAGACGGCAAGATCGAGCGCGAAGCGCCACTCCTCCCCGACGGACAGCGGCGCCATTTGTTGAGCCAGCCACGCCGCCAGCGTTGATAGCGAGCTGAGTTGGGCAGGAAAATTCATGACGTTATTCACGGGCGCGTCACGGATTGAACTGCGCAAGGGCTGAAGTGCGATCCTCGCAAATACGAAAAATACGATCCATCCTGGTCAGGGTAAACATATTGCGAATGCCGGGGTTCAGCGCGCACAGTGTCATTTCTCCTTTACCGTTCATCATTTTCATCAGGGAAACCAGCGTTCCCAAACCGCTGCTGTCGATAAAATCGATTTTACTGAAATCAACAATCAGATCGGTGCTATCTTCGCCTATCTCCTGGGCGATTGCCGCCTTAAAGGCTACCGCGACGGAAGCATCCAGCCGACGCACCGCCGGCGTCAGGATCGTCACCGAGGCCTGCCGTTCAGTTTCAATTTTCATCACTGTCCCCTGTACGTTCAATAATCAAGAGTGAAACATCATCGGCCATCGCCTGGGTCTCCTGCGCGTCGCCACTGCGCCAGCGGATCAGGTGCCGGGCAAAACGCGGCAGCAGCGCGGGCAGCGGCTGCGTCACGCTGTCCTGCAGCCACGCTTGCAAGCGCGCCTCGCCAAACTGTTCACCGCTCCGGTTTTCACATTCGGTGATACCGTCGCTGAACAGGCACAGCCGCTCTCCCGGCGCCAGCGAAAAACTGACATCTGCCCACGAGAGATGGTCTATCAACCCCACCGGCGCCCCGCCGCTGCCGACCGGGCGGACGGTAGCGTCCGGGCTAACGATAAAAGGCGTGGGATGCCCGGCCTGACAGAGTTTGCCCGCACCGGTCTGCAGGTCGATCACGCCATAGATCAACGTGAAATAGCTGACGATCTCTGTTTCGTCACTGCAAAAACGACCATTGAGGATCGCCACCACCTCGGCCGGCGACGCCGGCTGGTTGTCTGCCGTAAAAAGAAAGCGCTCAACGGCCCTGCCATGCAAAAACTGGCGGGCGACGGCGAGCGACATCATCGCCGCCCCCACGCCGTGTCCGGAGACATCCACGCAGTAAAATCCGAGACGATCGCCCAGCGGGAAAACGTTAAAAATATCCCCCGACACCCAGGCCGAGGGCAGGAAAATCCAGTCGGAGAAAAATCCCTGATGGCGCAGCTGATGAGCCGGGAGAACCGACTGTTGAATGCGCGCCGCCAGCTCCAGATCCTGTTCAATCTGTCGCAGCGCTTCGCTCAGCCGCGCATTGCGCGCGGCGAGGTCAGCCTCGAGGGAGAGGATCCGCGCCCCGGCGTGCAGCCGCGCCCGCAGCTCGCTCTGCTCTACCGGTTTGCTGAGAAAATCATCGGCCCCTGCCTCAAACCCCTGCGTTAAATCGCCAGGGTCTTCGCGGGCGGTGAGCAATATCAGATAAACATAGCGACCAAACTGGCGACGGCGAATTTCCCGGCATAGCGTCAGGCCATTCATCTCCGGCATCTCCCAGTCGCTTATCACCAGGCTGACAGGCTGGTTTTCGAGGATCGCCAGCGCGTCGACACCGTTTTCCGCCTCACTGACGATATAACCCCACTGCGTCAACATTCGGCTTAGCAGCCGACGATAAACCAGCGAATCTTCAACAATCAGGACGTGCTGTGCCGACATCGCGCCTCCTAAATCGGCAAGAACCAGGTAAGGCTGATCGTGCCTTCACGAAACTTGCCGCTGCCGCTGTCATGCCCCGGGTAGCGGGTACCGGCATAGTTGGCATACTGCACAGAGAACGATCCCGGCGTATAGCCCGCGTAGCCAAAACTGTAACTATAATCGCCATTCCACGGCTGCTGCTGACTACTGTCCGGATACCAGAACGCGGTGGCGCGCACAAAAAAATGTTGTTTAAAAGTATATCCACACCCCCCAAGCAGCACATTTTTGTTTTTGCGGATATCGTTACTCTCCAGATCGTAATAACGCGGCACCCAGCTGTAGCCTGCCTGGCAGATAATGGCGTCGCCTTTGTTAATCAACAGCGCATGCTCCATGGGCTTCGGCAGCGAAAATTTATACGCCAGGGTAATCGCCCCCTGCTCAAAATAGGTGTGACGCTTGCTGCCCGAGGTCCAGAAGTGGTTATCGCCATAGTTACTGTAAACCAGGCTGAAGGTGTTGGCATGCCAGTCGTCGTAGCCAAAACTATAGCGAAAATCGGCGGTATAGCGGCTGGTGTCAGTCACCGGTAAACGGGATGTCACGTTGGCGAACCAGAAGCTGTAGGGCGAGTATTGCAGGCTAAGATTCAGAGTCTGATTATATTTTTTCTTCTGTTCTGCGCTGTCTGAGCTGTTGGGGACGGTCATCCACTGCTCTTTTAAACCCGAACTAAAGCTCAGCGCTCCCGAAAACACCTTGTCATTCCCGGAAAAAAGCCGTCCCCAGCGGCTGGTAAACACGCCGGCCTGCACCGGTTCACCATTTTTATCACGCAGCGGTTGTGCGTCGTTCTTCTCTGCGCCTTCCGCACCTGCGATGGCGCACCATAGCGCGCAGGCCAGCATATATTTCTCCCGCATTTGCCCTTCCTTAGTTAGGTATCCAGCGTGCGGCGACGCGGTATTTGGCCATCAGCCACAGTACGCCCAGCGCGGCGGCATGAATCAAGGTGTTCTCTATCCACGCCTGGCGCCACAGATCGAAGGTAACCAGCTGGCTTACGGCGAGCACGATGTAAACATGCAAAATAAAGGTGTAGAGCGAACGCTGCCCGAGCGGGATCAGGAACCAGCCTGCCAGCCGGTTAAGGGGGCGCCAGCACCAGGTCAATAGCAGATAAATGGTGACCATCAGACTGATATCATTGAGGATCCGTACCGGACCGAGGCCGTTTTTCGCCGCCCAGGTATGGTAAAAGGCGTTAAAATCCGCCGGCGGGATTACGTGCATCAGCAGCGCGGGCGGCATAAAAGGATTGGTATGGTTCTGGGCGACAAACGCAAGGATAAGCGCGATGAACACCAGCGCCGCCACGGCGACTTTGCCGGGCGGCGTGCGGGCGAAAGAGATCAGTTCCGCTTTGTACCAGCCGCAGCACATGCCCAGCACAAAGATAAATTGCCAGGCCAGCAGGGGAAAGGCGAATTCAAATTCGCAGGGCGTGACCCGTATCGGCCAGCGTTGCCAGCAGCCGTATATCAGCAGCGAGGCGCCCAGTAAGGGGTAGACGTGACCCTTTTGCAGCATTCCCAGAAACAGCGGGCTGAGCAATAACAAAAAAATATAGAGTCCGAGGATCTGCGTCTGATGCGGGCCAATCTGCAGATAGAGGATAATGTTAAACCACGTCTCTTTTATTTGCGGGGTTAGCGGATAGAGCGACCAACTGGTCCCGGAAAAGCGGTCGGTAAAATGAGTGACTTCATAGACATTAAGATAAGGCAAATATCTCAGCAAAAGAAAAGAGACAATAATAATAATATTAACCTGATATATTTTCCATGCGCGAAGATAAAGCCCCCAGCTCACCGTCAGTAATACTGCCTTTTGTAATCTGACACGATTTAGCATCCCTAACATGAAGCCGGACAGGATCACAAAGCCCTCGGCACCGGTGGTCAAACCAAATCGTTCCCAGCTGAAAATATTAAATATCGACATCACTTCGGTATGCGCCACCACCATCATCACAAGAGCAATACCGCGCATAAAGTCGATACGCAGGTCGCGATCCCCGGTCAGAGAGTAACGCCAGGGCATTGATTTATGAGTTTCTTTTTGCGAAATCGCTGAAGCAACCTGGCTCATTAGGGATCCTGCCGTCTACCCTGCAACATTTATTACAAATTATTTAGATAGTGTAGAATGGGCTATCTTGCAATGTTCGTTTTATAAATTCCGCCGGCGTGTATCACACTATGTTAAGTCATCCCGGTGACTATCATTTCGCGCTGTTGAAATTTTTGCGCCACCATCTACACTCACTTTACTGTTATTTATAAGCCCCTGTGCGTTCTGCAGAACGCCCCCAATCGATAACAGACCTGTCATTCAAACCCAGCGCGGAATCAGGATATCCTTGCTATGGATTTTTATTTTTCCCGTTTTGAACATCGTCGACCGCCTGAGCCGCTCAGCACTCCGAGCTGGGTAAGAATGATCTGGCAGGTATTCGCTGTGGCCGCCCTGGTTCTTGGTGCCAATTATATTTACTGGCGCTGGACCGCGTCCTTAAACACTGACGCACTGTGGTATGCAATCCCTCTGGTGCTGGCGGAAACCCTGGCGTGGATTGGCACAGTTCTGTTCACCATTAATTTATGGCAGGAAAAAGATCCTCCGCCAGGCGTCCCCCCGACGGAGATCAACGACTGTCTGCGAGCGGATGAAGCGGTGGAGTCGAGGCCGATTAAAGTCGATCTGTTTATCGCCACCTATTCCGAAGACGTGGAACTGGTCAGGCTGTCGATCCGTGACGCCATGCAGATGACCTATCCCGGTCCGCTCGACTATAAGGTGCATGTCCTTGACGACGGGCGTCGCCCGGAAATGAAGGCGGTCTGCGAGCAGGAGGGGGCGAACTACATCACCCGTCAGAGTAATATCGGCTATAAAGCCGGTAACCTGCGCAACGGGCTGGAACATACCGATGGCGACTTTCTGATCATCTGTGATGCCGATACCCGCGTTTTCCCAACCCTGCTGAGCCACACGCTCGGCTACTTTCGCGATCCGGACGTCGCCTGGGTGCAGACCCCGCAGTGGTTTTTCGATCTCCCTGAGGGGGAGGATCTGGCATGCTGGCTGCGGCGTAAAGCTGGCGGCGCAGGCTATGGCGTGGGCTGGCTGGCGCAGAAAATCGTCGGTCCGGTGACCATCGGTCGCGATCCGTTTTTCAACGATCCGCGCATGTTTTACGACGTGATTTTACGGCGCCGTAACTGGGCTAACGCCGCGTTCTGCTGTGGCGCCGCCTCCGTTCACCGACGGGAAGCAGTGATGCAGGCGGCACTGCGCAGCTACGTCTGGAGCGTTGATGCCGAGATCGACCGTCATACGCGGGATATTCGCGACCCGGTAACGCGGGAAGCGCTGCAGGACGCCATGCGCCCCCACGTGGCCTTTGATACTGAACTGACGCCCTATAAGTTCCACGTCTCAGAAGATATTTATACCTCCATCCTGCTGCACGGCGACGCTGCTCGCCGCTGGCGCTCAGTAATGCACCCGCGGATCGAGTCGAAAATGCTCTCTCCGCAGGATATGCTGACGTGGATGATCCAGCGCTTTAAGTATGCCGCCGGATCGCTGGATATCCTGTTCCATGACAACATCTTCAGCCGACGCCGCTTTAAACTCTCGCTGCCGCAAACGCTGATGTACGCGACCACCTTCTGGTCGTATCTGGCCTGCGTGTGGAACACCGTATTCCTGATCTCGCCTGTTATCTATCTCTTCACCGGCATTCCGCCGGTGTCGGCGTGGTCTACCCCTTTCTATCTGCACTTTTTACCCTTTTTTATTGTCTCCGAACTGGCCTTTATGTTCGGCACCTGGGGCATTTCTGCCTGGGACGGCCGGGCCTCTTACCTCTCCTTTTTCTCGATGAATCTGCGGGCGCTGGACACCGTTTTGCGCGGGGAGCAGATCAAATTTCACGTTACGCCGAAAGAGCGACAGACGGGCCGTTTTCTCTATCTCGTCAAGCCGCAAATTGCCATCGTTTTGCTCACCCTGACGGGGCTGATATGGGGCGGTATTCAGGTGGCGCGCGGTCAGGTTGACGACCCCTCCGGGTACGTCATCAACATTTTCTGGGGCGCGGTGAATATTGCCGCCATGCTGCCACTGATCTTCGCCGCCATGTGGACGCCCCCCGAAGAGCAGGAGGCGAGCCGATGAGGATCCGCGACGCCCTGCTCTCCGCGCGCAGCTATCTCACTATCCTCATTGGCTTCCTGCTGGGTTTTGCGATTGTCGTGTGGGTGGAAAAACAAATGCCCGCGCGCGTCGAGAGCAGCGGCGGGATGACGTTGAGCCAGGATTTTCCGCCGCTCCCTCCCCCGCGCGAGCTGACCTTTGACGAGGCGATCTGGGCGCGGGTGGCCTGGCAGTATTATGTCAACAATACCCAGCCAAACGGCCTGGCCAACGCGCACGATGGCGAACCCTGGCTTAGCCTGTGGAGCGTCGGCAGCTATCTTTTCGCCGTGGTCGCCGCAGAGCAGCTGCATATTGTGACCGCCGCCGAAGGCGATGAGCGCATTGCCGCCGCCCTGTTTACGCTCGGTCAACTGCCCCTCAACGCCCAGGGATTGCCCGCCGCTCAGTACCATGCCGACACGCTGCAGATCCTCGGCAACCCGGACTCCTCCGCCATCGGTATGGGACGCCTGCTCACCGCCCTGCAAACGCTGCTCTGGCGCTATCCTCAGCACGCCGCCGCGGTGCGGGATCTGTTTAATCAGTGGCGGGTCGGCGCGCTCATCAGCAACAGCCCCGCCAGCCAGGCCGCGGCGCCGCTGCACCACTGGACGCTGGCGGCGGATGAACCGCGGGACAGCTTTGGCTACCGGCTGTATGCCAGCCATACGCTGCGGCTGATCGACAGCGCCGCGGGGCTGGCGGTGACCAACCCGCCGCAGGGGCAGCAGATGATCGACATCGACGGCATCATGGTGCCCGACGAGGGGCTGCGCACGCCGTGGGGGCGGCAACCTTCGCTGATCAGCCTGCCGTACCTGCTCACCGGGCTTGAGCTGGGCTTTGACGCGCAGAGTGCGGAGATCGCCTGGCGCATCATGCAAATCCAGCAGCGCCGTCATAGCCTGAGGGTCAGCAAGCCGCCGATCAGCACCGACTACGCCGAGCCCGCGCCGGATTATGCCAGCGCGCTGGCGGACCGGCAGCCGCAGAGCGCCTTCGCCCCGCGCAGTGCCACCCCGGAGCAAACGGCGATCACCTCTACCCGCACCGCCTTTGCCTGGTACGCCCTGTTCCGCAATAGCTGGAGCGAAGCGCTGCGCCAGCAGGTCCAGACGCTGCAGGTCCCGGGCAAGGGCTGGCAGCGTGGGTTAAATCTCAACCGCAGCGTCAACGACGTTGTTGACGGCGATACCAACGCGATCGTGCTGGAAAGCCTGGCCTACATTTCCCGGGGGCAGATGCTGTGTCTGGCCTGCCTGAGCCCTACCCCTCTACCCTCGTCCTCAGCAGGAGCAACGCCATGAAGCTGACCTATTTTTCCCGTTTTCCTCTGCTGGCCGGACTCATGGCGCTGTGGCTCTCACTCTCCGGCGCGCAGGCCGCGACCGGTCTGCCGGCTGCGGAATACGCCCCGCGTAGCGGGGAGCTGACGCCGAGGGAGATGACTATCGCCAAAAATGCCTGGCAATATTTCGTCGCCAACTTTCAGCCCACCACCGGGCTGGTCAATGCGGTAAACAAATACCCCTCGACCACCATGTGGGACAGCGCCTCCTATCTGGCCGCCATGACCGCGGCCCGTGAGTTGGGGATTATTGATAAGGCGGAGTTCGACCGTCGGATGCTGAAGTTTCTCGCCACGTTGAATAAGCTCGATTTATTCCGTAACGAACTACCCAACAAAGCCTATAACACGATAAGCGGACAAAAGGTTAACTACCAGAACAAGCCGGGTGAAATCGGCTATTCGGCGCTGGATATCGGCAGAATGCTGATCTGGCTGAAGGTGATCAAGGAGCGCTATCCGGAATACAGCAACAGCATCGATAATGTGGTGCTGGGGTGGGATTTTAGCCATGTGGTCGATCCCTGCGGCACGCTGTACGGGGCGTATCTGGAAAACGGCCAGCCCAAATACGTTCAGGAAGGCCGTCTGGGATACGAGGAGTACGGCGCGGCGGGCTTTCAGCTGTGGGGATTTAACACCTGTCAGGCCAGCCGGCCGCAGCCCTACGAGCTGGCGGAGATTTACTGCGTGCTGGTCCCCTATGATTCGCGCGACCCACGGCAAACCAGCCAGCATAACTATGTGGTCAGTGAATCCTACGTGCTGTATGGCATGGAGTTTGGCTTTGATAACCCTGGTGACCGGAACAACAGCCCGCGCGAGTACTCCCATCCCTGGATGAAAAACTTCGCTGACCGGGTCTACCAGGCCCAGGAGAATCGCTACGCCATCACCGGGATCCTCACCGCCCGCTCCGAGCATCAGCTCGATAAATCCCCGTACTTTGTCTATGACACCGTGTTCAGCGACGGGTTTAACTGGAACACCATAACCGACAAAGGCCAGTTCGTACCGAATAGCGCCGCCGTGTCGCTCAAAGCGGCGATGGGGATGTGGGTGCTGTGGAACTCGCCCTATACCGATCGTCTGCTGGACGCCATTGAAAACGCGAACGAAGCGGGAAAAGGCTATTACGAGGGGTTGTATGAGAACGGCGACGGGCCAATCAATGAGTTTACCGCCAACAACAACGGCATCATGCTGGAAGCACTGCTATTTAAAAAGGAGGGAAAACTGCTGCAGTTTTCCAGCGACAACCCGAAAAACCGCGATTTCGCCCCGTCGCTGTGGGACAAGAAGCTGGTGGATCTCTTTGAACCCAATAACGGCCCGCGCAACCGCCCCTTCCTGAGCAATACCCCTGCCGTCAAGACATGGTGCGAACAGACCGGAACCACGCAGCGCACCCAACCCGCCTGCCAGGCCTGCCAGTGCGCCGCCTGCAAGGCTGACGAGCCCGTTAAACTTCCGCCGGTGACCGCGCAATGCTTAAAACCATAGCCCGCTGGCTGGCCATCGCCGTCGTCCTTTTTCTTATCGCCCTGGCGCTGTTTTATCGCGAAGGCGCGGGGTGGCGCTGGCTGACCAAAGGCGGCTGGTACACCACTGCCCGCATCAGCAGCCTGACGCCGCAGGAGCGCACGTGGGCGCAGATCGCCTGGCGGTACGTCGAGAACAATACCCAGCCGCAAACCGGCCTGGTCAACGGCAGCGACAAACAGCCCCGCGCAACGCTATGGCAGATGGGCGACACCCTTATCGCCCTGCTCGCCGCCAGAGAGCTGGGGTTGGTAAAGGAAGCGGAATTCGACGCCCGCCTGACGCCCCTGCTCGGCACCCTCAATCGCCTGACGCTGACCGACGGCGGTTCGCCGGGCAGGCTATACTCCACTCAGACGGCGACCCCTGTCGACTTCAGTGGCAAACCGGCGGCCAGCGGCTGGTCAGCAAAAGATATGGCCCGACTGATGCTCGCCCTGCGGCTCACCGCCGAACGCGCGCCGCAGTATGGTGAATACATTGATAAAATTGTCCTGCGCTGGAACTTCTGTCCGGTTATCGATAAAGACGGGGAGCTGTGGTCCGCCTCACTGCAGAACGGTCAGCGGACGATCCGCGAGGAGCTCCGACTGGGAGACAGTGAATACGCCGCCAGCGCGTTTCGCCTGTGGGGATTTCCGGCCGGCAAGGCCCTCTCCCCCCCGGCGCGCCATGTGATTATTTATCAGCGCCGCCTCGCCGTTGACGACCGCGACCCGCGAGCCACCTGGCAACCCGTGGTGCTCTCTACACTGCCCGCCATGCTGCCTGGACTGGAGTTCGGCTGGCAGCCGCCCGGCGTGCCGGAGATGGCGCAAAAAGCCATGCGCGAGCGGGCGGAAGGGATATGGCTCAGCCAGAAAACGCGCTGGACGCAGGATAAGGTGCTTACCGCCCGGGCCGATTTTTCGCTTACCCAGGCGCCCTGGCACGTGGAAGACACCGTCTGGGGGAATGGCTACGCCTGGAATACGCTCGGGGACGACGGGAAGTACTACCCCCGGCTGGCGCAGGTGACCACCAAAGCGGTCTTTGTCCTGTGGACGCTGTGGGAAACCGAGTATACCGATGCGCTGATGGCGGTCACTACCCATCTTAACGACCCGCAGCGCGGCTGGTTTGAAGGACGGGTCGAGGCCACCGGCGACGTCAACGCCACCCTCACCCTCTCCACCAACGCCATGGTGCTGGAGGCGCTGTTTTACAAACACAACGCCGGGCCGTTGTTCAAAAACGGCCTCGCGGATGACAACAGCTACTTTGCCCACCGCGCGACGGACGAATTTAACCCGCCCCGCCGCTGCCTGCCGGGCGAACGGGTCATGAGGAGCGCACCATGAAGTTTTATCGCGATCTCTTTGAAGCCAGCCTGAATCGCGTCGTACCAGAGCACGACAAACAGCGCTTCTTCCAGGCCTTCTACAGCACCTTTATCCATATGTCACCGGAAACCGAGCAGCACTTCTCCCAACGCTCCGGTGAGGAAGGCCAGCAGATGATCTTTAAGAGCTTTTTCGCCATGCTGGCGGTCAACGGCGACCTCTTTGTACCCGATTTTCTGGAACGGCTGGCGCGAGCGCAGAGCGAGGAAGGCCTGCGTCTACCGCCGCGGTTTTTTGCCCTCTGGCGGGAAGCGATGCTCAAAACCGTCCGCGCCTGCGATCCGCTGTGCGATGAGGAGATCCTCACCGCATGGGCAATGGCCATCGCCCCTGGGCTCGAGTATCTGCGCCGCCAGGCGGAGCTCCACTATCAAACTGTTGGCCAGTAATCATGCATGCCGCTAACCGTAACGACCTTAACCTCCTGCCCTCGGCGGTGATGATCTACGATGAGCGCGAACGACTGCAGGCCTGGAATGATAAGGTGGCGCTGTTTTATCCAACGATCGCGCCCTGGCTCGCCGTCGGCGCCTCTCTTGAGAGCCTGGCGGAGAAGTTTATCGATGCCGGATATAACATCGACCCAGGCCGGCAACAGACGCTGCGCGAGGCGATTATCCGCAACTGCCGCCAGACGAACCACTGCGAGGTCCGCCAGTCGGGCAACCGCCGGATTTACGTTCAGCATCAGCGGCTGGCGGATGGCGGGATTGTCAGCCTGCATACCGACATCACCGAGCTTGACGAGGCCCGGCGTTCGCGTCATCAACTGCATGATGACTTTTTATTCACCGCGGAGTCGATCCAGATCGGCATCTGGGACTGGCAGGTCTCCGGCGACAGCCTGCAGGTGAATGACACCCTGCTGGCGATGGTCGGCCAGTCGCGGGCGCAGTGGCGCTTTCCGCTGCGCTTTATGCTCAACCTGGTCCACGAGGACGATCGCGCCACTCTGCAGCAGGCGATGATCGCCTCGCAAAACGAGCACATGCCGGTTTTTGAATGTGAGCTTCGCGTCCAGCACCCGACGCAGGGCTGGCGCTGGATGCTGCTCTCGGGGCAGATCGTCACCCTCAACATGCAGCAGCAGGCAGAGCGGGTGATCGGCACCTTGCAGGATATTACCCGGCGCAAAGCCGCAGAGCTGCTGGCCATTGAGGCGGCGAAGGAGGCCCGTGAGGCGAACGAAGCGAAAAGCGCTTTCCTCGCCAATATGAGCCACGAAATCCGCACCCCGATGAACGGCATTCTCGGCATGACGCAGCTCTGCCTCGACACGCCGCTGACCGCGGAGCAGCGGGAGTACCTTTCGCTGGTGATGAGCTCAGCCCAGTCGCTGCTGCACATTATCAATGACATTCTTGATTTTTCACGCATTGAGTCGGGCAAGATGCAGGTGGACGTAGAGCCGCTGGAGATCCGCCCTTTTGTTCAGTCGCTGATCCGCCCGCATATGCCTGCCGCCAGCGAAAAGGGCATTGAGCTGCTGGTGGATATCTCCCCTGCGGTGCCTGAGGTGCTGATCGTCGATGGCCCCCGGCTGCGGCAAATCCTGACCAACCTGCTGGGTAATGCCCTGAAGTTCACTCATCAGGGGGAGGTCCTGCTGGCGATAGCGCCGGCCGAGGACGAAAACCACTGGTGCTTTCGCATTCGCGATACCGGCATCGGCATTGCCCCGGAGAAGCAAAAGGCGATCTTCGAGGCCTTCAGCCAGGCCGATAGCTCTACCACCCGTCGCTACGGCGGCACCGGACTGGGGTTAACCATTTCGGCCCGCCTGGTCAGCCTGATGGGCGGTGAGCTGACGGTGGAGAGCCAGCCTGGGGCAGGCAGCGAATTTGCCTTCACCCTGCCGCTGGAAGGCCTGAACGCCGCGGCCTCCGGTAGCGCCCCGCTGAGCCGCTTCAACCACCAGCGGGTGCTGGTGGTTGACGACAACAGCACCAACCTGCGCCTGCTTGACGCCATGCTTCGCCAGATGGGACTGATGCCAACCTGCGTGAACAACGCTGGCGAGGCGCTACGCCGGGCCGCCGAAGGCCCGCCATGGCCGCTGATCCTGCTGGACGCGCAGATGCCGGATATGGACGGCGTATCCCTGGCGCTGGAGCTTTCCGCCCTGCCTGAAGCCCGGCAAAGCCAGATTATTATGCTCAGCTCCATGAGCCGCCATTTTGACGCCAATATGCTTAAGCGCATCGGTATCGCCCACTATCTGCATAAACCGGTGGCGCAGCGCGAACTGCATCAGGTTATCGCCGGTATTCTCCTTCCCACGCCGGTGGTGGCGACAGCGCCAGCCCCCGTTGCGGAACCGGTCAGGGACCAGACCGGGCTGCATATCCTGCTGGCTGAGGACAACCTGGTTAATCAAAAGGTCGCCAGACGGCTGCTGGAGCAGTTGGGTCACCGCTGCGAGGTGGTGAGCAACGGCCGGGAGGCGCTGGAGCGCTGGCGCGCAGCCTGCTGGGATCTCCTGCTGATCGATCTGCAAATGCCGGAGATGGACGGTGAAACCGCCATCCGTCTGCTGCGCGAAGAGACGCCGGCGCTGGGCAGGCAACATCAGCCCGCGATGGCCATGACCGCCCATGCCATGCAGGGCGATAGAGAGCGCTGTCTGGCGATGGGCTTCGACGGCTATATCGCCAAACCAGTGAGTCTTGAGGCGCTACGGGAAGCCATCGCCCGCGTCGGCGCAGCGGAAGATAGCGGTTTGGAGGAAGAGAAAGGCCTGCCGGACGAGGCCCACCTGCTAAAACAGTGCGCCGACGATCCTGAGCTGGTCGAGGAGCTGCTGGGACTCTTCGCTGAAGGGCTTGACGCCGCAACGTCGGCCCTTACCCACGCCATTGACGCCAATGACCGGGAGACGCTGCGCCGTACCGCCCACAAGCTGCGCGGCGAGGCGGTCACCCTCGGCTTTCAACGCCTTGCCGGGGTGCTCCAGCAGCTGGAGAGCCAGGCGACGTCGCCCGACCGGACCGTCCCAGATGACCTGCGCGACGCGCTGGCCGAGGCGATCGCGGGCTGCCACCGGTGGCTACATCGCAGATCGCAGGAGGCTCCCCGTGCTCCATAGACGCCTTCTGCTGCTGGTGGTTTGTCTGCCGCTGGCGCACGCCGGTTCTGCGCCGGTGACCTGGTCCTTGGCCGGGCAATGGCGGGTGCATGACGCCAACGACAGCGCCTTCGACGGCGCGCAGGCTTCGGATGGCGACTGGCGCACGCTGCGAGTACCGGCAAACTGGTACAGCGCTGGATACGATCATCAGGGCGCCCTGTGGTATCGCCATCAGTTTACCCTGCATGGCCTGTCGCCGGACGCCATGGCTACCCTGGTGTTTGACGGCGTCGATTACTTTGCCGAGGTGGCGCTCAACGGCAAGACGCTGGCCCGACACGAGGGCTATTTTCAGCGCTTCCCGGTGGACATCAGCGGGGCCATACGCCGCCATAATCAGCTCGCCGTGCGGGTCGATAGCCCCTATGAAGACCCGCAAAAGATCTGGCCGCTGCACAAAACGCTGATGAAAGGGATCCTGAATCAGCACGACACCCGCCCGGGCGGCGCCTGGTCGGTTCAGGGGCAGGATGCCAACTCCGGGGGGATCTGGGCGCCGGTGAGGCTCCATCTGAGCCGCGGCGTCACCATCGACGAGGTGATCCTGCGCCCGGACTGGCAACAGGGGCTGGAGCAGCCCATGCTGCGTGCCGAAATCCGCTATCGGGCTGTGACGCCCGGCCCCGTCACGCTACGCCTGACGGCTACCCCGGACAATTTTTCCGGCCCACGTTTTCACCAGGCCTTCGCGGTCACTCTGGAGAAAACCGCAGGCGTCCTGCACGTCTCGCTGCCCATGCCGTCCGCGAAGCTCTGGTGGCCCGTGGGCGCAGGCAAGCCGAACCTCTACCGGGTGCGCGCCACCCTAACGGATGACAGGGGGATGATGGATACCGCCGTCACCCGCACCGGATTACGTAAGGTGGAAGCGCTGGCGGACAATCAGGGCTGGCGCATCAACGACAGACGGCTGTTCATTAAGGGCAGCAACTATATTGGCTCCCCATGGCTAAGCACCATGACGCGGAAAAAGTACCGTCGGGATTTCAGGCTTGTCACGGCGATGAACGCCAACGCCATCCGCGTTCACGGCCACGTGGCGGGCCGCGCGCTGTATGAGGTGGCTGATGAGATGGGACTGATGATCTGGCAGGATGTCCCCCTGCAATGGGGTTACGATGACAGCGCCGCCTTCGCCGAGAACGCTGTGCGCCAGACCCGGACGATGATGGACCAGTTCGGCAATTCGCCGGCGATTATTGTCTGGGGCGGCCACAACGAGCCGCCGTGGAACTCGCCGTGGATGGAAAAACGCTTCCCCGACTGGCGTAAAACCTTAAATCAGACCCTGACGCAGCGGGTGGGCGATGCGCTTGCGGAAGATACCTCCCGCATCGTGCATCGCTTTTCCGCTGTCGAAGAGCACTACTGGGCAGGCTGGTATTTCGGCACCCTGCGCGACCTGCTCGCCCCGGCGAAAACCGGGATTATTACCGAGTTTGGCGCCCAGGCGCTGCCCCGGCTCTCCACCCTGAAGACCATTATCCCGGCCCGTCTGCTGTGGCCGAAAACCACCGCTGCCGACGACCCCGGCTGGGTGCGATGGAAGTACCATAATTTTCAGCCTTTCCAGACCTTTAAATTTGCCGGTATTCCACGAGGCAACAATATTCAGGAGATGATTGAAAACACCCAAGCATATCAGGCCCGGCTGGTGGCGCTGGCGGCGGAGAGCTATCGCCGCCAGCGTTATCAGCCGGTGACCGCCCTGTTCCACTTTATGTTTGTCGAGACATGGCCCTCCATCAACTGGGGGGTGGTGGATTATCTGCGCCAGCCGAAGGCCGGTTACTATGCCCTGCAGCGCGCCTATCAGCCGATCCTGCCGTCCATCGAGCCGGTGACCGCCAGCTGGCGTCAGGGAAGCCCGGCGACGGTGCGCCTGTGGGCGATTAACGATACCTGGGCAGCCTGCGAGGATTGCCGCCTGACCTGGCAGGTCAGGCAAAATGGCCAGATGCTCGCTCAGGGAGAAACCTCGCTGACCCTGCCGCCCGACGCTGGCCAAATGGTCAGGGAGTTGACCGTCACCCCCGCCGGCCCGCAGCCCGTGACGATCGTCTACCGCATTGACAACCGTCGCGGCAAACACGTGGGTGCTAACCAGCATACCGAGCCCGTCGCCGCGGCGCAGGCGGGGAGATGAAGATGGAGCCAATCGGTGCCGCGGTCAGTCGTGGATTTTCACCCCCAGACATCCGCGAACGAACTCAGGGTTGAAGTGTTTTACCGCTTCGCCAACATAGCCTAAATCCAGGGCGCTGATTTGCGCCATTTCGTTATCTGTTAATACGAAATCCCAGATAGCAAAATTTTCTTCAATGCGCTCCTGGCGGGTGGATTTAGGGATCACCGTGACGCCACGCTGCACGTTCCAGCGCAGAACAACCTGCGCAATGGTTTTCTGGTGCGCATCGGCGATCCCCCGAAGCAATGCATCTTGATACGGATTATGTCTGCCACCGCCTAACGGCGCCCACGCTTCAGGCTGAACGTGATAATGCTTCATGGCTTCCAGCGCCGCGGGCTGCGCGAAATAAGGATGCAGTTCAACCTGGTTCACCATTGGTTTAATTCTGACAGTTTCGCAGAAGTTAGCTAACACATGGGGGTAAAAATTGGAGACGCCGATCGCTTTCAGGGTACCGGCCTCATAGGCCTCTTCCAGCGCACGCCAGGCGCTGAAATAATCGCCCATCGCCTGATGTAGCAAATAAAGATCAAAGTATTCCAGGCCCGATTTTTTTAATGACGCGGCAATCCCGGCTTTCGCCATCCCGGTGTTGGCCATGTCCTGGACCCACAGTTTGGAGGTAATAAACAGCGCCTCGCGGGTACACAGACCTTCGGCGATGGCTTCGCGCACGGCCTCACCCACCGCATCTTCATTATCGTAGACGGCAGCGGTATCGATGAGGCGATAACCGGTGCGAATGGCGTTCAACACCGCCTGCTTACACTCCGCTTTATCGGTCACCTTGAAAACGCCGAAACCCAGCATCGGCATTTTGCGAGCGTTACTTAATACTGAATATTCCACGGTGAAGCTCCCCTCTTGTTAAAACACCATGGTAAGACAGGAACGCGGTCACGATTAGCCTGTCATTCCTGATTTGACTTATGCATTCAATTCATTAATCGCAGTGCGCTGAGATGATCTGATTTTGACAGAGAGCAGAAAAGTCACCCCTGCCGCGCCCAGCAGTAACAGACCGCTCAGTGCAAAAATGCTGTGCCATCCCAGACTATCAAACACCAGGCCGCCTACCGTTGACCCGAGGGCTATCGATAGCTGGATCACGGCGACCATCAGCCCGCCGCCCGTCTCCGCATCCTCGGGCAGCGTCCGCGCAATCCATGTCCACCAACCGGTGGGCGCCGCCGTCGCCAGCAGGCCCCACAGGCTTAACAGTACGGCGACCGATCCCGTGTGGTGTCCGGCCAGCAGAAGCGTTCCGGCAATTGCGGCCATTAACAACGGGATAGCCACCAGCGTCGGATAAAATCGGGCATTCAGAACGGTCGTAATAAGCAGCGTGCCGATAAAACCGGCGATACCCATTGTCAGCAATATCAGGGACAGACCAGAAGGACTGACCTGGGTCACCGTCTCCAGAAACGGTCGCACATAGGTAAATAAGGTAAACTGTCCCATAAAGAACAGTCCGCAGGCCAGCAATCCCAGGGATAGCGTAGAAAGACGGAACAGACGCAGCACCGATCCCTGCCGCTGTGGTGCGCGCGGACTTTTCATCGACGGCAGGCTAATGCATTGCCAGACGAAGGCCAGCACCGCCAGCGGGACAAGACATAAAAAGGCGCCGCGCCAGCCGACGGTGGCCCCCAGGTAGCTGCCCAGCGGCGCTGCCACAACGGTGGCCAGCGCGTTGCCGCCGTTAAAGATGGCCAGTGCGCGGGGGACCTGGCGTTGCGGCACCAGCCGAATGGCCGTTGCCGCCGACATCGACCAGAAGCCGCCGATGACGATCCCAATGAGCGCTCTGCCCAGCATATAAACCGGGAAACTGGACGCCAGGGCAATAATCACCCCAGAGGCTGCCATCAACGCCGTGAGCCCCAGCAGCAGCCATTTACGGTCCAGCGATCCGGTAAGACGGGATATCGTCAGGCTGGTCAGTACCGCCAGCGCGCCAGAAAGCGCAATGCCCTGACCGGCTAATCCCTCGGTAATGTGTAAATCACCCGCGATGGGTGTCAACAGACTGACCGGCATAAATTCTGAGGCAATGAGCACAAATACGCAGAGCGTCATCGCCAGGACGCCGCTCCAGTGTGCCCGGGTGTGACCTAATGCAGACATTATTTCTCTCCGACAAGACAAAGCCGCCCGCAGGCGCGTGGCGGCTTTGGGGATGTCTCCGGCACAGGAGATCTATTTCAGGTTGGTTTTAAAAAATTGCGCGAACGTCGCAAAGGGAATTTTGCCCGCGACGTTGTCATAGAGATCGACGTGGTTTGCGCCTGGGACAATCACCAGCGCTTTCTCTTTACTGCCGATGGCCTTAAAGGCATCTTCGGCAAAATAGCGTGAATGGGCTTTTTCGCCGGTCACGATAAGCGTCGGAATAGTCACTTCACTGGCGTAACTCAGCAGCGGCATATTCATAAACGACAGCGGCATCGTCGCATTCCATGCCCCGGTTGAATTAACCGAACGCGCATGGAAACCTCGTCGCATACGGTAATAATCGAAGAACTCTTTCAGGACCGGATTGGGGTTGGCGGGCAAGGTTTCCGGCAAAATACGATCGGCAGCGCTGACGTTGCCCTTATCATCAACATAAATGTCATGCCCACCGGGGACGAAGGTGCCGTTTGCCGCATCTTTCCAGCGCTGCACGTTCAGATAGCGCAGTACGGCGCGACGATCGGCAGTGGTATAGCGGTCTTTGCCATCGCCCACTCCATGCCCCATCGCGCGGCTCATGTCATACATGACGCTGGTCGCCACCGCTTTGACGCGTGTATCCATCGCCGCGTCGTTCAGGGCCATACCGCCCCAGCCGCAAATGCCGAGCAAACCGATACGGTTGCGATCCACCTCTTTTTGCAGGCCCAGAAAGTCCACCGCGGCACTAAAATCCTCGGTATTGATATCCGGTGAGGCCACGTTGCGTGGGTAGCCACCGCTTTCGCCCGTATAGGATGGGTCAAACGCCAGGGTGACAAACCCCTGTTCGGCCAGCGTCTGGGCATACAGGCCGCTGGACTGCTCTTTTACCGCGCCGAAGGGACCGCTCACGGCAATAGCTGCCAGTTTGCGTTCACCGCGATCCTTCGGCAGGTAGAGATCGCCAACTAAGGTTATCCCGTAGCGGTTCTGGAAGGTCACCTTACGGTGATCCACTTTCGAACTCTCAGCAAAAGTTTTGTCCCATTTTTCAATCATTGAAACAGGCGCATTCGGGTTAGTTGTCTCAGCAGAGCTCATCGTTGTGACTCCAGTTAATGAGGCGCAAAGCAGCATGGCGGGTATCGCGGCTGTCAGTTTTTTGGTGAAAACCGTCATCAAAATTCCCCTAAATAAACGTGATCAATGCAAGTCTTCAGTAGACAACGCTGCTGTGCTTTGTTGTCGTGCGCTTAGTGTAGCCAGCAGTAATGGTTCTGATTAGAGGCTGAAAAATGCTAAAATTAATACCATATTGTTCTAAATGGCATGTGGATGACGAGGCAGGAGAATGGCGAAACGGGAAAACTATAATGACCTTTATCTGTTTATGCAGGTGGTACGGGAAGGCAGTTTTACCGCCGCAGCGCAACGACTTGGCCTGGCGCAGTCCGGGGTAAGCCGTGCGGTTCGTGAACTTGAAGAGCGGCTGGGCGTTCAGCTTCTGGTGCGTACCACCCGCCGGTTGTCGCTCACTCAGGCAGGTGAGCAGCTCTATCACAACGTCGAATCCGGTTTCGACGCCTTAGATATGGGGCTCGCCACGCTGGCCCACTATCGTCAGACGCCCTCCGGTACGGTACGCATCAATGCCAGCCAGCATGCCATTGATAAAGTCCTGCTGCCGAAGCTGGCAGTATTTAAACAACGCTATCCCGATATCAGACTGGAACTGATCAGCGAAAGCCGGTTTGTCGATATTATTGCGCAGCGATTTGATGCGGGCGTACGTCTGGGCCCGGAAGTCGGAAGCGGCATGATTGCGGTACGCATTTCGCCCGATATGGAGATGGCGGTGGTGGGTACACCGGAACATTTTCGCCGCTACGGCTTTCCACAAACGCCCGCCGATTTAGTCGCCCACCCCTGCATCGCTTATCAGTTCGGCGACGGCAGCCTTTACGCCTGGGAACTTAATGTGGATGGCAAAAAAATCACCCACCCACCTCAGGGACAGTGGGCTTTCGCCGATAGCTATATGGAGGCCAAAGCGGCGAGGCTCGGTCTGGGGCTGGCCTATGTCCCGGAAGAGCTGATTACCGACGATCTAGCCCAGGGCACACTTATCCGGGTGCTCCAGCGTTATAGCCAGCGTCTGGAAGGTTCATTTCTCTATTACCCGCACCGCAATGTGTCGCCCGCGCTGAGAGCGGTCATTGATACATTGCGAATGTAGCAAAGGTCGCCTGGATCGTGTTTTGAACTGTGGCAAGAGGTACCTCTATCCGCACTAAATCAAGACTCAATATTCGCAACCTTACGTGAGTCAGCCTCCCTTTGGAACCTGCTTTTTTAATATATCGTTAGCATTTTCAATGGGAAAAAGGATATATCCTTCGTTTTTTTTACATTTTACAACTTCCACATTAATATTATTTCCTCTAATATAGATAACACGGTAACTATCAGATGTTTCCGCGAGATACCTCGCATCTTTCCCTAACTCTGGAATCGTCCAGTACTTATTATTGCATCGAAAAGAGCTTCTGGTATCATAAGAATAAACCTTTTTGGTCACAGCATTAAATAACCAACCTGCGCTACCCAAATAAGAAATATAACTAATGCTAAAAAAAACGCAAGATAAACAAAATATCGAATAATGGATCATCGGAGGCACTTTAATTTTTCTTATCCGGAATAAATCTGTTGTACCTTCTAAAATCATACACCCCACGTGGGAAGTAATCAAAAAAAATGGAATGGCAAACAAAATCGAGAATGACCAACTAATATAAGGAACTTTAGCGATATCAACATCAAAAAACTCTTTAACAAAACCATTTGCAATCATCTTAGAAAAAAACAATATAATCGAGAACACAATAAATAGGATTTTATTTATTATTTTGACTATCTTTTCTTTTACTCTTGACATACACAAAAAATAATAATTAACAAGCAAGAAAGTAAAATAGCCTGTTGAAATGGCTAAGAGAGCAAGACCATAATTCAAATCACTCCCTGAAAATACTATCGAGCCTGAAACAAAAAAAACCAAGATTAGTACCATCGAGTCTGTAATAATTCTTTTTAGTTTACCTCTTCGTCTGGGAAAGACACCTTTTATTTTCTTTTTCTCCTTAGTTGCAAAGGTCGAAACAGAGTAGAAACTTATAATATATGTGGAAATTGATAACATACCAGTAAATGTTATGATGATGAATAGATCAGTTTCCGGATGCTTCCTGGCATAGATCAAACTAAACAGGATGGCCAGCAATAGATTAAAACCAATCACTAATAGCATAGGTATTGAACGAAGTATATTTGCCATCATTAATTTCCTTCTTTAACAAATAATATTGCAGACAGTTATAACAGAAATAGTTTCCTCTCGTCTATTCTATGGTGCTACCTAACATACCGGACATATGAAATCAATGTACATTGTTAGTAATTCAGGATTACAGAAAACTGGTATTTTCACTTAAGTCGATCTTCGGTGCGACCAGTTACTGAACATATAATATGCAAAGAACAGCTTTTTTATATATCTCGAAAATGAAATATTATTTATTTCTGGTTCATCATTATAGGAAAGACGATATTAATTTTTAAGATCTGGCATAGATTAAAGCACCAAATTCTCAATTGGCTAATTTACTTATTAATAAATAACTGGCGCGGCAAGACGCGCCAGCTCGGGGATCAGCGATGGTTGCCTGACATCATCAGGCAACCTCGACCGATTAGTGCTTCACGATATACATGGTACGGCTGTAGGCCACATCTTCCGGGTTGGTGATCGGGTAGCCTTTCAGCCACGGCTTAATCAATCGGCCGTTAGTGTACTGGTAGATCGGCGCGATCGGCGCTTTGACCATAATGATCTTTTCCGCCGCGTTGTAATCGTCGTTACGCGCTTTGGCCGAATTCTCTACCGCCGCCTGGGCGAGGATTTTGTCGTACGCCGGATCGTTAAAACGCGAGATATTGCCGCTGTGGGTGGAGGTCAGCAGCGACAGGAAGGTGGACGGCTCGTTGTAGTCTCCCACCCACGAAGCGCGGATCACGTCGAAATTGCCGGTGTTACGGCTGTCGATATAGGTTTTCCACTCCTGGTTCTGCAGCTTCACTTCCACGCCGAGGTTTTTCTTCCACATCGACGCCACCGCGATGGCAATTTTCTGGTGGTTCTCAGAGGTGTTATACAGCAGCGTCAGCTTCAGCGGACGATTCGGGCCATAGCCAGCGGCAGCCAGCAGGGCTTTCGCCTGGGCATTAAGCTCAGCCTGACTCATGCTCTCAAACTGTGACGGCTGGGGGGTGAAGCCCGCCGTCACGTCCGGCGTGAAGCGCCAGGCCGGTTTTTCCCCGGTCCCCAATACTTTCTCCGCCATCACCCGGCGATCGATGGTCATGCTCAGCGCCAGGCGTACCCGCTCATCCGCCGTCGGCCCCTTTTGGGTATTGAAAGCGTAATAGTAGGTACCCAGCTGCGGCGGGGTATACACCTGCCCCGGAATATCCTTCAGCAGTTTCTGGTACATATTTTTCGGGAAAGACTCGGTGATATCGATATCCCCTGCAAGATAGCGCTTGGTGGCGGCGGACTCCTGGTTAATCGGCACAAAGGTGACCTGCTGGATCACCGTTTTGGCGTTATCCCAGTAGTGCGTGTTCGGCACCACCACCAGCTTCTCATTGACCACACGGTCTTTCAGAACATAGGCGCCGTTGCCCACCAGGCTGCCGGGCCGCGTCCAGTTCGCCCCGCTGTCGACATTCGCCTTTTGCACCGGATAGAAGGCAAAGCTGGCGGTCAGGTTGCTGAACCACGGCAGTGGTTTATCCAGCTGCACCCGCAGGGTGTGGGCGTCGACGGCGGTGACTCCCAGGGTCTCCGGCGCGGCTTTGCCGTCAATAATGTTCTGCGCGTTAGCGATCCCCGCCAGCGCCGCGAACCAGGCGAACGGCGAAGTGGTTTTCGGATCCACCAGACGCTGCCAGCTATAGACGAAATCTTCGGCAGTAACCGGCGTGCCGTCGGACCAGCGGGCATTATCACGCAGGGTAAAGGTCCAGACGCGGTTATCGTTGCTCTGCCAGCGGGTCGCTACGCCTGGAACCAGGTTGCCTTTCGCATCCTGATTGACTAAACCTTCAAACAGATCGCGGATCACCTGGATTTCCGGCAGGCCCACCGCTTTGGCGGGATCTAACGAGGCGGGTTCATCTTTGATATGGCGCACTAACAGCTGTTTTTCCGCCAGTACCGTGCCCGGCGGTACGTCAGCCGCCCAGGCCAGAGAAGATACGCTGGCTAACCACAGCGCGCCGCATGTCAAAGCGACAGGATACTTCATAAGATCCCCTTTAAAATGAAAAAAATACCGCCAACAGAGCGATAATTATTTGTTTCATCACCTGAAATTGCAAACGACATATGATAGAAAATTGATGTGCCGTCGGATTTCACGCCTCAGGGAATGGGTTTGATCCCGATACGCTTTTCGCCAACACTAAATAATAACGACACACAGGAAGCCCTATGTCTATTTCACGTCCTCGCCCGCAGCGCGGCGACTTTCCGCCGGGAACCCGGCAGTATGGCAGCTCGGAACTGGGCGCGCCGCTGCTGTGGTTTCCTGCGCCGCAGGCCGACAGCCGTAGCGGGCTGATTATTGCCGGTACCCACGGTGATGAGAATTCGTCGATTGTGACCCTCTCCTGCGCCCTGCGCACCCTGAAACCCGAGCTGCGCCGCCACCACGTGGTGCTGACGGTCAATCCTGATGGCTGTCAGCTCGGGCTGCGCGCCAATGCCCGCGGCGTTGACCTCAACCGTAACTTTCCGGCAGCCAACTGGAAGCAAGGGGAAACGGTTTACCGCTGGAATAGCGCGGCGGCGGAGCGCGACGTGGTGCTGTTGACCGGCGAGCAGCCGGGTTCGGAACGGGAGACCGAGGCCCTGTGTCAGTTGATCCATCAGATTCATCCGGCGTGGGTGGTCTCCTTTCACGATCCGCTGGCCTGCATCGAAGATCCGGGCCACAGCCCGCTGGGTCGCTGGCTGGCAGACGCCTTCTCCCTGCCGCTGGTGGGCAGCGTGGGCTACGACACGCCGGGCTCCTTTGGCAGCTGGTGCGCCGATATCGGACTCCCCTGCATCACCGCCGAGTTTCCGCCGGTCTCCGCAGACGAGGCAACGGAGCGTTACCTGCCGGCGATGACCGATCTGCTGCGCTGGCAGGCTTAAAGATGAAGCACGCCGGTGCTGAACCGCAGCGCCGGCTCAACGTCCACCGCCAGCCATGTCGGGCCGTCGAGGTCAGCGAAGCGCGCCAGCGGCGCCAGAGGGAGCGCGGCGGCGATCCCGCGCGAGGTGCAGAGCATACAGCCCAGCATCCGTTCAAATCCCTGCCGTTCCGCCTCCCCGGCCAGAGCCAGCGCTTCGGTCAGGCCGCCCGTTTTATCCAGTTTGATATTGACCATCTCATAGCGCCCGCGCAGCCGCGGCAGGCTCTCCCGGGTGTGGCAGCTCTCGTCGGCGCAAATCGGCAGCGGATGAACGAAGTTTTCCAGCGCCGAGTCGTCGTCAGCGGGGAGCGGCTGCTCAAGCATCGCCACACCGAGGTCCGCCAGCAGCTGACAGCGCGCCGCCAGCCCCTCGCTGTGCCAGGACTCATTGGCGTCAACAATCAGCGTAGCCTCCGGCGCCGCCTGGCGGATAGCAATTAGCCGCTCGCTGATCAGTCGATCATCGAGCTTCACCTTCAACAGCTGGGCCCCTGCCTGCCACAGCGCCGCGGCGCTGGCCGCCATCTGCTCCGGCGTGCCAATGACCACCGTCTGGGCGGTAATCACCCGGTCAGGCAACGCCACGCCCAACAGCTGGGCCAAGGTTTTGCCTTCGCGCCGGGCCTGCAGATCCCATAGCGCGCAGTCAATGGCATTGCGGGCGGCGCCTGCCGGCAGCAGCCGCTGCAGCTGTTCGCGGGTAAGCCCCGCCTCCAGTTGCTCGCCGATCGCCATCACCTGGGCCATGACCGAGGCGATGCTCTCGCCATAGCGGGGATAGGGTGTGCATTCGCCTACCCCTTTCACGCCGTCCTCTTCCAGTTCCACTACCACCACTTTCGCCTCGCTGCGGCTACCGCGGGCGATCACAAAAGGGGTATGGAGCGGCCAGGCTTCCTCATACACTCGCACGTTACGCATTCCCTTGTCCTCTCTGGTAAATGTTAAATAGGGTTTGCCGTGTAGCTGGCGGATGTCATACACTACTCGCGACGTTAACTATATGTAAACAGGAAGATAACCATGTCACAAACCGTGCATTTCCAGGGCAACCCCGTTTCTGTTCAGGGCACCATTCCGCAGGCAGGCGCTAAAGCGCAGCCGTTTACGCTGGTCGCCAAAGATCTCTCTGACGTCGCGCTGAGCCAGTACGCCGGCAAACGTAAAGTACTGAATATTTTCCCGAGCATTGATACCGGCGTGTGTGCCGCATCAGTGCGTAAATTCAACCAGCTGGCCGCTGAACTGGACAACACCGTAGTGCTGTGCATTTCCGCTGACCTGCCGTTCGCCCAGTCCCGCTTCTGCGGCGCGGAAGGCCTGAGCAACGTGGTCACCCTGTCCACGCTGCGCGGCGCGTCGTTCCTCGCTGACTACGGCGTCGCCATCGCCACCGGTCCGCTGGCTGGCCTCGCTGCCCGTGCGGTGGTCGTTATCGATGAAAACGATCAGGTCGTCTACAGCCAGCTGGTGAACGAAATCACCGAAGAGCCGGACTACGACGCCGCGCTGGCCGCCCTGAAAGCCTGATAACAGATTGCCCGGGCGCATCGCGCTCGCGGACATTCGATCTGCCCAGCCCCCGCTCTGTGGAGGCTTTTTATTGCCGCGGCGCATAGCGGGAGATAGCCCGCGCCATCGCCGGGCCGGTCAGCAAAATGGTAAACAGCCGCAGCGTCTGTAGCGCCATAATAAACGACATGTCCGCCCGGGTGCCGGCGGCGATAATCGCCACCGTGTCCAGGCCGCCGGGGCTGGTGGCCAGATAGGCGGTCATAAAGTCCATCTGCAGAATGTGGGTCAGGGCAAGGGCCATCAGGGCGCACATAAGGATCAGTCCGATGATGGAGGCGATAATCTGCGGCAGCGTCTTGAGGGCCAGCAGAAAAATGGCTTTATTAAACTGGAGCCCCACCGTCCAGCCCAGCACCGCATAGGCCATCGCCAGCAGCCACTCCGGCAGCTCCAGCATCAGCCAGCCGCCGCCCTGGGCCAGCGCGCCAAGCAGCATCGGCAGCAGCATGGCCCCGGAGGGGATGCGCAGCCGCATGCCCAGCCAACAGGCCACCGCCGTCAGCAGCAGCGTGAAAGGGAAATTCAGGGTCAACGATGGAAACCAGACAATATCCTGAGTCATTTCCTGTGCTTCATTGCCCAGGGCATAGCGCACCACCAGCGCCGCCGAGCCGACGACAAACAGCACCCGCAGATACTGCATCAGCGCCACCAGCCGCACATCGGCCCCGTACTCCTGGGCCATCACCACCATTGCCGACGCGCCGCCGGGAGAGCTTCCCCAGGCGCCAGTGGCGCCCGGCAGCGCGCTGTAGCGGACCAGCAGCCAGCCGGTAAGGCCGCTTATCGCCAGGGTGGTCAACAGGATCGCCAGCACCAGCGCCCAGTTGTTGAACAGCACGCCAAAAACAGAGGGATTAATCGCCCGGGCGATCATGCAGCCGACAATGGCCTGCGCCGCCAGATAACAGGGGCGAGGGATGCTCAGCTTCACCCCGCGCAGGCTCAAAATGAGACCGGCGATCAGCGGCCCCAGCAGCAGCGCTGCCGGCAGGTGTATTCGTAACAGCAGCGAGGAAAAGAGAACAGAGAGCAGCAGCAATATCAGCCAGTGCCCGATCGCGCGACGCGACGCCAAGATGCACCACCCCGGAAAAAGGATTAAAAAACCAGTATATACAGGTTTGGCCCGCTTTGCAGGCCGGGATGCCGGCGACGTGAGTCGCCGGCCTGGCGGGATTATTCGTCGCCCTTTTTCTGACTCAGACCATATTCACGCAGCTTATTGGCGATGGCGGTATGCGACACCCCCAGCCGCTTCGCCAGCTTACGTGTGCTGGGGTAGCTGCGATAGAGCTGGGTCAGCACCGAGCGCTCAAAGCGGCGGGTGATGTCGTCCAGCGACCCTTCCATGGCCTCCTCGCCCACCGGCAGCGAGGCGACGTCATGGTCCGGCAGCAGAATGTCCTGTGGACGCAGCTCAAATCCTTCCAGCTGGGTCAGTGCGCGATAGACGGCATTCTTCAGCTGGCGGACGTTGCCGGGCCAGCTGTAGCGGGTAAGCACCGTACTGAGATCGGCAGAGAGCTTCGGCCGCGGGATCCCCTGCTCGTCGGCAAAGCGGGCCACGAACAGCTCCGTCAGCGGCATGATGTCCTGCGGACAATCGCGCAGCGGCGGCAGATACAGCGTCAGGACGTTGAGGCGATAGTAGAGATCTTCGCGGAAAAGCCCTTTCTGCACCAGCTCGATCAGGTTTTTCTGCGTCGCGCAGATCACCCGCACATCGACGTGCACTTCATGATCCTCGCCAACGCGGCGGAAGGTGCCGTCGTTGAGAAAGCGCAGCAGCTTGGTCTGCATGCGCGGCGACATCTCGCCAATTTCATCCAGCAGCACCGAGCCGCCGTTGGCCTGCTCAAAGAAGCCCTTCTTGCCCTGCAGCGCGTCGCCAAACAGCTCGCTCTCGACCGCGTCCTCGGGAATGGAGCCACAGTTGAGCGCCAGATAGGGTTTGCCCGCCCGCGGACTGGCCAGATGGCAGGCATGGGCCAGCAGATCTTTACCGGTGCCGGTGTCGCCGACAATCAGCAGCGGCGCGCTGAGCATCGCCAGCTTGCGCGCTTGCTCCACCACGTGGCGCATTTTCGGCCCCACCGCGAGGATATGACTGAAGGCGCTGGTATCCTGGCTGGTCATGGTCTGCAGCTGGCGTCCCATGCGCACGGTTGAGCGCAACATCGCCACGGCGCCGGTCAGCACTCGCTCGTTATGCTCGCCTTCCAGATAGACCGGAGTCACTTCCAGCAGGTAGTTCTGCCCATTCACCACCACATGCTCCGCATGCGTCTCCTGCGGGCTGCTCTCCAGCCAGCGCTGAACGTTAAAATCGGCGATCAGCTGGGCCACCGGGTGGTTACGCAGCTTCGCCTGGCTTTGGCCAAACAGCAGGCAGCTGGCGGGGTTCGCCAGTTCCACCCGACCTTTGGTATCCAGCGACAGCACCGGCTCCGGCATCGCTACCAGCAGCGCGCTGAGCGCCAGGTGTTCACGTTCAGACGGCATCCACGGCACGGTGCGCACGTCCGTCACGCCGGCGATACGGCGGATCTCAGCCATCAGGCTGCTGAACGTGGCGAATTCCAGTTCGGCGAAATTGAGGTAAATTCGGCCAATAGGGTCAATATCGATACCGCGCAGGTCAATACCACGCAGCACCAGCAAATCGAGCAATTCACGAGTCAGACCGAGACGGTCTTCACAAAAGACTTCAAGACGCATGGGAGTGTTCACCCTAAAAGTGCCAATGACGGGAGAATAATAGGCCAGGAATGGGTTTTCGGGAAGCTAACTGTCAACAATTATTGACAGTGTGGCGGAAAAATGGGCGCTGTGGCGTAAAGTCAGACGGTCAGTGGTTAAATCACCGGCCAGGCGGCCGGTGAGTCTTGGGTCAGGCGTGGAAAGCAGGCAGCCACTGACGGTTCTCAGCGATCACCTCATCCAACGCCAGTTCGAGCTTCTCGCCGCTGACGATCAGCGGATTCAGCATCAGAGCACGCCATGCGGTGTGGCGGTTGCCGGTGAGCGCGGCCTCGATAGTCAGCCGTTCAAATGATTTCATCAGCTGCAGCAAACGCAGGGTATCTTCCGGGAACGGCGCCACATTGAGAGGTAGCGGACCAGAAGCGGTAATCAGCGAGCTGACCTCTACCGCGCAGTCATCCGGCAGGCCATTGATGGCGCCGTTATTACGCGTGTTGACGTGCATGATAATCCGCTTGTCGTTGTAGATGGCATTCATCAGCTCGCAGGCCGCCTCGGAATAGTACTGGCCGCCGCGCCCTTCCAGCGCCTTCGGTTTGACCGCCAGGTGCGGGTCGCGGTACTGGTCAAACAAGATTTTTTCCAGCTGCTTAACCACTTCCCCGCGGGTTCCTTCGCCGCCCGCCTCCGCCAGCTCCTGGCGCAGCAGATCGTCTTTCATGTAGTAATAACGCAGATAGGCGCAGGGGATCATGCCTAAGCCCTGCAGCAGATGCGACGGCCAACGGAACGGCGGAATGTTGCGCGGCACCAGCGGATCCCGACCGGCGTTGATCTCGGCTATCACCTCCGGCAGCCATTCTTTACCTTTGTGCAGGATCTGGCGCACGAAGATAAAGTGGTTCAGGCCGGCGACCTGCATCACCACCTCTTTTTCGTCAGCGCATTGCAGCAGAGTGGTTATCCCTTTTTGCATAATCACCGGCACGTTACACAGGCCGACGGCTTTGATGCGGCTGTGGCGCAGGATCGCTTCGGTCACCATCCCCGACGGGTTGGTAAAGTTCAGCAGCCAGGCGTCGGGACACAGTCGCTCCATATCGGCAGCGATCTCCAGGGCGATGGGAATGGTGCGACAGGCGTTGGCGAAGCCGCCAAGGCCATTGGTCTCCTGGCCGATCAAGCCATACTTGAGGGAGATACGTTCATCGCTGATGCGGGCGTCAAGGCAGCCGGCGCGAAACTGCGAGCAGACGAAATCGGCATCGCGCAGCGCGCTTTCCCGGTCAAGGGTGGCCACCACTTCAATAGTCAGCCCGGCTTTGGCGATCATTCGCCGCGCCAGTCCGGCGATAATCTCGACTTTCTCTTTGCCCTCTTCAATGTCCACCAGCCATAGCGAAGCGACTGGCATTTCATGATAGCGGTTGAGCAAACCTTCAATCAGTTCCGGGGTGTAGCTGGAGCCACCGCCAATCACCACAATTTTGAGTCCTGACATGGTATACCTCGGTTTAGTTACGATATAACTATTTAAAACCGGCAAAACTGGCCTAACAAACGAATTAAATCGGCCTATGAATGAACTCAATTAATGCATAAGGGAGACAATCTGTGCTTGAGCAACAAAGCATCCTTGCGCTGCTGCAGACCTTTGAGGTGACCGCCCGCCACCTGAGCTTTACCCTTGCCGCGCATGAAATGAACCTAACCCAGGGAGCGGTCAGCCATCGGATCCGCAGGCTGGAGATGCACATCGGGTTTCGCCTGTTTATCCGCATGACGCGTAAACTGGCGCTGACAGAGGAAGGTAAGCGGCTGCTGGCGACGTTAAGCCATTCGCTGCGGGCGATTAACGATGAAATTGAGGATATTCGCGATCAGGATCTGCGCGGCACACTGCATATTGGTATTGCGCCGACGCTGGCCCATCTGTGGCTGATGCCGCGTCTGCCGCGCTTTCAGGCGCAATGGCCGGGACTGAATCTGCAGTTTCGCGTGCGCGCCGGGGTGATGGATTTTAACGAGGAGCGGGTGGATCTGGCAATTTACTACGGCGCCACGCGCTACCCCGATCTTTATCAACAGCGGCTGATGGCGGAAAGTTTGCTCCCGGTCTGCTCCCCGCGTTATCGCCAGCAGTATCGTCCGCTGAGCGGCGGCGACCCGGCGGCGCTCGTCTGGATCCATGCGTGCGAATCCACCGACGTACAGGATCAATTTGCGGAATGGCGCCTGTGGTGCCAGCACAGCGGACAGGCGTTACCTTTTGACGGCCGGTATTACGCGGTGAATAACCACTCGCTGGCCATCGAGATGGCGCTCAATGGACTCGGCGTGGTGATGGGGCGTAAAACGCTGATCCAGCCGCTGCTCGACGCCGGCAGGCTGGTGGCTTTGTCTGAAAATGAAGCGCCCTCGCCCTTTGGCTATGACCTGATTTGTCCGCAGGAGAACCGTTCCCGCCCGCGCTTTCGCGCCTTCAGCGAGTGGCTGGCGGCGGAATGCGCCTAATCGAATATTGCCAGGGTGCGCGTGCCAGAGCTTGACGTCGTAGGCCGGGCAAGGCGAAGCCGCCGCCCGGCAATGTCTCTCAGCAGGGGTTAGTTTTCCGGGCGGGTTTTGCTTTTCTGCAGGGTCTCTTTTAACTGCCCAATCAGCTCGCGACGAAAATCGCCGAGTCGCGGTTTATCATCGGCGATCCACGGCAGCGGGCGGCACAGCTCCATCGCCTTGATCCCGAGACGGGCGGTCAGCAGGCCGGCGCCAATGCCCTGCGCGGCGCGCGCCGACAGCCGGGCCGCCAGATCCTGCGACATCCAGTCCATCCCCACCTCGCGCACCAGTTCGCTGGCGCCAGCGAAAGCGATATTAAGCAACACCAGGCGAAACAGTCGCAGACGGCTGTAATACCCGAGCTCAATGCCGTACAACGTGGCGATTCGGTTGATCAGCCGCAGGTTCCGCCAGGCGATAAACGCCATATCCACCAGCGCCAGCGGACTGACGGCAATCATCAGCGTCGACTCCGCCGCCGAACGGCTGATTTCCCGCCGCGCCTGGGCATCGAGCACCGGCTGCACCAGCTGCGCATAAAGGCTCACCACTTCACGGTCGCTTTGCGTTTCGTGGATCGCGGCATACCAGCGCTGCAGCGCCGGATGCGACTGATCCAGCCCGGCCTGCTGCGCCAGCTTCTCACAAAAGGCTTTCGCTTTACCGACCACGTGACTGTGCAGCATATCGCGCGCTTCATCGCGTTCGTGGGCGCGCTGGCGCAGTCGCCACAGACGGCGCCACTCGGTGGCCAGCGAACCGACGCCGGCTCCGACGATCAGCGCCCCGGCGACGCAGCCGCCCAGCGCAATCCAGTCCTGGGTCTGCCAGGCGTTAGCCGTCCATTGCACGCCTTGCGCCACGACGCTGACGCCGAAGATCGCCAGTCCGGCGCTGACCATCCGCCGCCACAGGCTGCGTTTGGGTCGCAGGACCGACTCCACCACCGCTTCCGCCGCCCCCTCTTCCTCTTCGCCAGTCACCAGCCGCGCTGGCGCGAAGTTGTCCGCCTCCAGGGTGTCGAAGGCGCGAGCGCCTTTCAGCGGCGGAATTTTCTCCGCTTGCAGCGGCCCATCAAAATCAATCCGCGGTTTTAACGGTTCGCTCATCGCAGTTTATCTCCAATCAAAAATTCCAGCGCCGCGTCGAGACGAATGTGCGGCAAAGGCCGATCGACATCCATGACCTGCGGACGAAAGTTTTCAAACTGAAATCCCTGTTGCTGCCAGAAGGCCTGGCCCGGCAGGCGCGCCGGCACCTCACCGGGATAGATGGTCAACGGCTGGCCGTCGCTCAGGCGATTGCCGCGCAGGGCGGGAATTTTCTCGCCATTCACCTCAATCAGCCCGCTCTGGGTCGCCTGAATGGACGCCAGTCCCAGGCAATCCATACTGATCCCTTCAAAGGCGGCGTTCTGCCACGCGTCCTGAATCAGTTGCTGCAGGAGCGACACCATATTGCTGTGCTGATCGATCGTGACGTGATCGGCTTTGGTGGCGGCAAACAGCAGCTTGTCGATAACCGGCGAGAACAACCGGCGAAACAAGGTGCGCTGCCCGTAATGGAAACTTTGCATCAGCTGGGTCAATGCCAGACGCATATCGTTAAACGCCTGCGGCCCGCTGTTGAGCGGCTGCAGACAGTCCACCAGCACAATCTGCCGGTCGAAGCGCAGGAAGTGCTCTTTGTAGAACCCCTTCACCACCCTTTCGCAATAGTATTTGTAGCGTTCGCGCAGCATGCCGGCGTTGCTGTGTTTATCGGCCTGCGCCAGCTTGGCTTCGCCGACGGCGTCGACGTCGGGCCACGGGAAAAACTGCAGCGCCGGCGCGCCCGCCATTTCTCCGGGCAGGACAAAGCGCCCGGGTTGGATAAAGTGCAGCCCTTCGCGCTTACAGGCGTGGAGATAGTCCGTCCAGGCGGCAGCGATATCCGCCAGCCGAGCCTCGTCGGCAGGGGCTAGCGGATCCAGCCCGGCGCACAGCTGCCGCCAGCGGGCCGACCACTCCGCACGCTGTCCCTGCAGGAGCCCGGTCATCTGTCGCGACCAGCTCAGATAATCCTGCGCCAGCATCGGCAGGTCGAGCAGCCACTCGCCCGGATAGTCGACGATCTCCAGATACAGCGTGGAGGTATCTTTAAAATGGCGCAGCAGGGAGTCATTCGAACGGTAGCGCAGCGCGAGACGGATCTCGCTCACCCCGCGCGTCGGGGTTGGCCACATGGGGGGCTGGCCGTACAGCTGGGCCAGCCCTTCGTCGTAGGTGAATCGGGGAATGCCAAAGTCCCGCTGCGGCACGCGCTTGACGCCGAGCAGCCGCTCTTCGCGTGCGGCGCTCAGCAGCGGCAGGCGGGCGCCGGTGTGGATATTCAACAGCTGGTTGACCAGCGCGGTGATAAACGCCGTTTTACCGCTCCGGCTCAGGCCGGTCACCGCCAGACGTAAATGCCGGTCAACCCCGCGGTTGACCAGCGCATTCAATTCAGTTTTCAGTCGCTTCATCGCCAGTCCGTTATGCCCTGAAGGTATGTCTCGTCATCATAAGCTATCTGCCGGGGATAAGCAGGACAACGTTAATCCTTTTGCGCCTTCCCCACGGCGCATTATTTCATCCCGCGCGTGACGCGGTTGGCCAGCCGGCTGAGCAGCGGCTCCAGCGCCACCGCCAGCAGCATTTTCAGCGGCCGACGCGCGACCGATTTAACCGCCCAGCCGGCAACGCCCGCCGGGCCATAACGCAGCGCGGTCAGCAGCGCCAGCTTACCGACGATTTTCAGACCGGGCTTCACCTGCTGCCCGGCGCGTTGCCATTTACTATTCATGCGTTGCCTCATTCGTTAAAAACAGGGTTTACAGCTGGCGAAAGCGGCTGCGCAGCGTAAAGGTGTCGGAGGTCACATACCGCTCCATTTCACGCAGACGCTGTTCACCGGAGGCCAGTTCGGCATCCACGGCGGCCAGCAGATCGCCATTGCTCGGCGCTTTATGACCGTACAGCTCGCTGTCCGGTATCGGATCCAGAGCAAAAGTCAAAATGATGTAGGCCACCAGGACAAAGAAAAAGAGGCCGAAAATCATCGCCAGCACGGTAATCAGGCGCACCAGCTTCACCGGGACATCAAGATGCTGAGCAATGCCCGCGCAGACGCCCTTTACCATCCCGCGCTGCGGGATACGCCACAGTTTTTTATTCAGATCCAGCCCGGCCATTATTTGTCCCTCCAGTTCGGATGTTCGGCGTCCAGGATCGCTTCCAGCGCCTGAATGCGTTCGCGCATCCGCTTCGCGTCATCGGTCAACTGCAGCAGCCGTTGCTGCTCATTTTGCGTCAGACTGCCGTTGGCGCCGCGATTGTTGTAGTGCAGCCACAGCCAGACCGGCAGAACAAACAGCACAAACAGCGTCAGCGGAATGGCGAGAAAAAGCATGCTCATGTGTACTCCTTACAGGGGGTGAGCCGCGGCGCAACGCCGCGCCGCGCAATCATACTTACTGGTTGGACTGATTCATTTTGGCTTTCAACGCCGCCAGCTGCTCGCTGATTTCATCGTCCGCTTTCAGTTCGGCAAACTGCTGATCCAGCGTCTGCTGCTTGCCAAAGCGATGGCTCTCCGCTTCCGCTTCCATCTGATCGATGCGACGCTCAAAGGATTCAAAGCGCGCCATCGCCTCATCCAGTTTACCGCTGTCCAGCTGGCGACGCACATCGCGGGACGAACTCGCCGCCTGATGGCGCAGCGCCAGCGCCTGCTGACGGGCGCGGGTTTCGCTGAGTTTGTTCTCCAGCTCGCCAATCTCTTTCTTCATGCGCGCCAGCGTTTCATCCACCAGCTGCACTTCATGATCCAGTTGAGCGATAAGGTCGGTCAGCTTCTGCTTTTCGATCAGCGCCGCCCGGGCCAGATCCTCTTTCTCTTTACGCAGGGCCAGCTCGGCTTTTTCCTGCCATTCCGCCTGCTGGGCGACCGCCTGCTCAATACGACGGGTCAGCTGTTTCTTTTCCGCCAGCGCGCGGGCCGACGTCGAACGCACCTCAACCAGCGTGTCTTCCATCTCCTGGATCATCAGACGCACCAGCTTTTGCGGGTCCTCCGCTTTCTCCAGCAGGGAGTTGATGTTGGCGTTCACGATGTCGGCAAAACGAGAAAAAATACCCATAATTTCAATCCTCATAGTTCTGGTTTCAGGCATTCACCTGTGGCTTAGCTAATACAAATGGCGTGCCAACTTTTTATCTTATTGATTTTAAACAGGGTGGTTGCGAAACGTGCTGGGCATTGCTACAGTCACCTGGTTAATTACACTACTTAATGGCGAAATTCATCATGGCGCAGTACAAGGATAATCTGCTGGGCGAGGCCAACAGCTTTCTCGAGGTGCTGGAACAGGTTTCCCGGCTGGCCCCGCTGGATAAACCGGTGCTGGTCATCGGCGAGCGCGGCACCGGGAAAGAGCTTATTGCTAACCGTCTCCACTACCTCTCCAGCCGCTGGCAGGGGCCGTTTATCTCGCTGAACTGCGCGGCGCTGAACGATAATCTGCTCGACTCGGAGCTGTTCGGCCACGAAGCCGGGGCTTTCACCGGGGCCAGCAAGCGCCATCCCGGGCGCTTCGAGCGCGCCGACGGCGGGACGCTGTTTCTCGATGAGCTGGCGACAGCCCCAATGCTGGTGCAGGAGAAGCTGTTAAGAGTGATTGAATATGGCGAGCTGGAGCGCGTGGGCGGCAGCCAGCCGCTGCAGGTTAACGTCCGGCTGGTGTGCGCCACCAACGCTGACCTGCCGCAGATGGTCGAGGAAGGTCATTTTCGTGCCGACCTGCTCGACCGCCTGGCCTTCGACGTGGTACAGCTCCCCCCGCTGCGCGACCGGCAGAGCGACATCATGCTGCTCGCCAACCAGTTTGCCATCCAGATGTGCCGCGAACTCGGTCTGCCGCTGTTTCCCGGCTTTAGCGAACGAGCGACCGCGACGCTGCTCGGCTACCGCTGGCCGGGGAATATTCGCGAACTGAAGAACGTGGTTGAGCGCTCGGTGTATCGCCACGGCGACAGCGAACATGAGCTGGACGCGATTATTATTAACCCTTTTCGTCAGTCCCCCGGCTCTCCGCCGGAAGCCGCGCCCGGCGATGAGCTGCCCGCGCTACCGCTGGATCTGCGCGATTTCCAGCTCCAGCAGGAAAAACGCCTGCTGCAGCGGAGTCTGGAGCAGGCGAAGTATCATCAGAAGCAGGCGGCGGAGCTGCTGGGATTAACCTATCACCAGCTCCGCGCGCTGCTGAAAAAGCATCAGCTGTGAGAGGCGCGCGGCAGCAGCAGCGCGCTCACCGCCATCGCCCCCAGACATAAGACGGCGTTAAACCACAGGGCATACTGGGCGGCATGGGCCATGCCCAGCGGTAAAAATAGCGCGAAAAGTGACGCTGTCACGGCGATACCCATCGCCCCGCCCAGCGAGCTGCCCATCTTATAGATCCCCGAGGCGACGCCGATTTTGTTCTCCGGGGCATTGGCCACCGCGGTATCCGTCGATGGCGTGGCGTAGCAGCCCAGTCCGAGGCCAAACAGCACGTTGCTGGCGAACACCACCCCGATATACAGCGCCTTTTCGAGAAAGGTGCAGGATATCAGCGCGATGGCGATAGCGGTCAACACCGGACCGGCCATCATCGGCAGCCGGGCGCCATAGCGCTGCAGCAGCTTCTCGCCGACCCGGATCATCGCCAGGACGGTCACCAGATAGCCGAGGGTCATCATCCCGCTCTCCAGCGGCGTCAGGTGGTGCCCTTGCTGCAGCCAGATGCTGGCGATCATCATGGTGCCAATCGCCCCATTGAGCAGAAAGTTCGACAGCACTGCCGCACCGTAGGCCAGATTGCGGAACAGCGCAAAATCAATCAGCGCCGCCTCGCCTTTGCGCATGCCGTTGCGGATAAATATCGTCCCCGCCGCCAGCGCCCCGGCCAGCATGGTCAACGACAGCGGGCTGCTCCAGCCCCAGCCGTGGCCCTTGCTGATAAACAGATTCACCAGCACCAGCGCAACAATCAGGCTCAGCAGACCGCCGACGTCCAGCTTATGCTGGCTGGCGCTGGCGCTGCGGCTCTCCGGCGTGCCGCGCAGCAAAAACAGCGCCAGCAGGGCAACGGCGATCGAGAAGACGAAGATCCAGCGCCAGCCCAGTCCGGTGGCGATAGCCCCGCCAACGAAGGAACAGAGACCGCTGCCGCCCCACGAGCCGATGACCCAGAAGCTGACCGCCCGCTGCCGCGCACGCCCCTCATACCAGGTCTTAATCAGCGCCAGCGTCGCCGGCATAATGCACGCCGCCGACAGCCCCTGCAGCACCCGGCCGGCCAGGAACAGCCCCGGTCCCTGAGCGACCACCAGCATGGCGCTGCCGACGATGCTCAGCCCCAGCCCGAGGGTGGTCATCCGCATCCGGCCAAACTTGTCCGCCAGGCCGCCGCTGGCGACCACGAAACAGCCGCTGAACAGCGCGCTGAGACTGACGGCCAGGGTTAAGGTCTCAAGAGAGATATCAAGACTGCTTTTCATCGCCGGCACCACGTTAATCACCGACTGGGCGAACAGCCAGAAGGTTAAAACGCTTAACACAATCCCCACCAGCAGGCGATCGTTGCCGACAAACGGGGTGTCGCTTATTGTGACAGTGCTCATCGCATGGCCCTCCCGTTTCTCGTGATTAGCGCAGATAGCGTTCCGTCAGGCCGCACCACAGCGCCGCGCCGGTCAGCAACAGCGCGTCGTTGAAGTCATACCCCGGGTTATGCACCATGCAGCGATCCGGCTCATCGCCAGCGCCGATGGTGAAATAGCTGCCATGCGGGTGCTGCTCCAGCATGAAGGCAAAATCTTCACTGCCCATAAACGGCTTCACCTCGCCCACCTGCTCTGCGCCAAACAGCGCTGTCGCCACCTCCCGCACCATGGCGTTCGTCGCCGGATCGTTACGCAACACCGGACTGCCGTTGACGTGGGTCAGCGTGGCGGTGGCATTGAAGCTCTCCGCCTGGGCCACGGCGATATCATGGATCCGCTGCAGCACGGTCTCGCGCACCTGCTCATTGAGGGTGCGCACCGTGAGCTTCATCAGCACGTGATCGTTAATGATATTGGGCGCATGACCGGCCTGGATGCTGCCGACGGTCACCACCGCCGGTTCAAACGGGGTGATATTGCGCGAGACAATGGACTGTAGCGCGAGGGTAATATGGCAGGCCACCAGCGTGGCATCCACCGTATGCTCCGGCACCGCGCCGTGGCCGCCAACGCCCTTCACTTCAATATGCAGCGTATCGGAGGAGGCCATCATCGCCCCGTCGCGCAGGCCGATCTTGCCCAACGGCTGACCCGGCATATTGTGCAGGCCGAAGATGGCGTCGCAGGGAAACTGGTCAAATAGACCGTCCTCGACCATTACCCGCCCGCCGTACAGCAACTCTTCCGCGGGCTGGAAAATCAGCTGCAGCGTGCCGGTAAACTGGCGGGTGCGCGCCAGATATTCAGCTGCGTAGAGCAGCGTGGTGGTGTGCCCGTCATGGCCGCAGCCGTGAAAGCGCCCTTCAACCTGGCTTGCCCACGGCTTACCGCTCCGCTCCTGCATCGGCAGGGCATCCATATCCGCCCGCAGGCCAAGGCGTTTTTTCCCCTCGCCGACGCGCAGCGTGCCCACCACTCCGGTGCCCGCCAGGCCGCGGTGAACCTCGTATCCCCACTCGCCAAGCAGTCGGGCGACCTCGCTGCTGGTCTGGTGCTCTTCAAAGCCGATCTCCGGCTGCTGGTGGAACCGACGACGCAGAGCGATAAATTGCGCCTCGTTAACCTGCAATGCTTCTAGCAACGGATGTGTCATTTTTGTTATTCCTGTGTTGTGTTTGCACGACACTTTCGAGTTTATGCGGGTGGCTCAGCTTGCAGGCGCGCTTTTTTGTTTTATATTGACGAAAAATCAATGAGTGTTTTTCATACATATCGGTTATGACAAAAAACAACCGGTTGTTTTTTGTCTACAGAGGAGAGTCATGTGGAGCAGCATGCAGGCGACTTTAGCGTCACCGTACGCGATGTGCGTCAGCTGACCCAGCCGGAAAGCGATCTGCTGACGCTGCTGTGGGTGCTGGAGGGAAGCGTAAATCTGGCGGTGGCGGAAGGTGCGTCGCAGCCGCTCGTCGCCGACGGGCTGGCGATCGTTAACCGCAACCGTCGCTGGAGCCTGCGCAGCGCCGGGGCCAACGCCGTGATGATCCTCACCCTCTCCGCCAGCTGGCTGGCCCGCCTCGATAATGCCTTTTTTGCCGTCGATTACCAGATAACGCCGCGCACCCGGGATGCCGATGACGGCCTGCGTCGCCTGATGCGCCAGCTGCTGGTGAGCGGCCTGGTCAATCATCCTGGCCATTACCGACTGGAGGCCAACCGCTGGCTGAGTGAGATAGCGCTGCTGCTGGCCACGCGCTTTAGCCAGCCCATCGCCTCCACGCCCCGGCGCGATACCGAAAAATGGAGCCGGAGAATAGCCAGCGTGGTGGCGCGGATCGACGCTAACTATCAGCGTCGCCTCTCGTTGCAGGAGGTGGCGGCCGCGGAATTTGTCTCCGAGGCCTGGCTGTCACGCTTATTTCGCAAAGAGGTCGGGGTAAGTTTTGTCCAGTACCTCACCGCGCTGCGCCTGCGCCACGCCGCCGACCAGCTATTAACCACCCGCAAAACCGTCCAGCAAATCGCCCGCGAACAGGGATTCGCCAGTACGCGAATGATGAGCGATTTGTTTAAGCGCCAGCACGGCGTGACGCCGCGCCAGTATCGTGAACAGCATCCTCTGGAGCTTGCCCGACCGCGCCCGCCGCAGGCCGATCGCTGGCAGTCGGTGGCGGCCGACCGGCTGTATGCGCGACTCAATGAGCCGGAACCACGCGACCGGGAAAGTCCCCCCCTGCCGATCAACCCACCGCAGACCCGGGAGATCAATCTGCGCGATCGTCCAGCGCGCCCCGTAGCGCTGCGCCATACCCGGATGGTGGTGACCGTGCGCGAACTGGACGATCTGCTGCGCGAAGATGTGCGCCGGGAACTCGAACAGCTGCACCACGCCCTACCGGTGTATGCCATCGATATCAACGATCCCTTTCTCAGCAGTCGGCTGTTCGGCACCGGCTGGGACGATCCGCAGATGGCCGGCTACGCCTGCTGGTACAACCTGCAGCAGATTTTTAGCTGGCTGGCGGAGATGGGCTGGCAGGTGATCCTGCACACCGGCGTCACCACCCGCAGTGACCTGCTGCAGCGCTTCCTGCAGCTCGCCGCCAACCATTTTCCGCCAGCCACGCTCAACAGCTGGCGCTTTGTCTGGCACTGGTCGCCGCAGGCCAGCGAAGCTGCGCGCCAGGCCGCCTGGCGGCAGCAGCGCGGGGTCCTTCATCGCCTGCTGCCGCAGCCGCAGCTGGGGATCTGGCACCGCTTTGCTCCCAGCGATCCCGGGAACGATCCGCTGTTCCACTCGCCGCTGCTGGCAGAGGCGGATTTTCTCGCCTGCCAGGCAGATGCCAACGAACAGCTGGATCTGGCCCAGGCAGACAGCAGCCGCCTGGCCTCCAGCGAACATTACCCGCTGCACAAGCTGCGGCAGATCCACAGCGCCCTGCGCCAGCGTCAGCTCAACCTGCCGCTGTGGCTGCTCTCCTGGAATACGCTGACCGGCGATACGCGGGATACCAACGGCCGCTTTTTTCGCGGCGCGCTGCTGATGGATAATCTGCTGGGGGTGGCGGACCAGGTCTGGCTGGCGGGCTTCTGGTTAAATTCAGGCCTCCAGGGCGAAGCTCGCGCCAACGGCAAGCTCGATACCTCCAGCCTGGCGCTGCACTATCTGCACGGCCTGCCGCGCCCGGTTTACTGGGTACTCTGGCTCTGGCGGCGGCTGCGCGGCGAGATCCTGGTTCACGATAAAAACCTGCTGCTGCTCCACCACCAGGGTCACTACCAGCTGCTGCTGCGCAATACGGTGGTCTACAATCCCTGGCTCTCCAGCGAAGCGGCCTTTATCCAGCGCTTCAGCCAGCCCTACAGCGTGCGGCTGCAGGGCCTGGATGGCAGCTGGCGCATCAAACAGCACCTGTTCGATCAGCACCACGGCGCATTGTTCCCGCTGGTGGACGCCTTTCGCAGCCGCAGCGGCCCTGACGCCGAGGATTATCAGTGGCTGATGCATCAGGCCCGTCCGGCGCTCAGCGTGGATGAAGCCAGGCTCGATGGCTATTGGCTGCGGATCGACTCGCTGCAGAGCAACGCGCTGGCGCTGTACGAGTTTACCCCTCAGTCGCCCACAGCCCCCTGAAGTAAACCGTGAATTTTCCGCTGGCTCTCCGTCGTTGCCGGATTAAAGACCAGCAGGGAAAGATCGGGACGGCCCTCCACGGCAAAGGAGGTAAATTCCAGGTCGAGCGGACCCATCTGCGGGTGATTAATGCGCTTATAGCCCTCGCCGTGGCCGGCGACGTCATGGCTTTGCCAAAAACGGGCGAACTCGACGCTCTGCTGGCTGAGCTCCGCGATCAACTGGTCAGTTTCTTTCGTGGCGCCCATCCGCGTGACGTCGGCGCGGAAGGCGTTGACGATAAGCTGCCCCACCCTCTGCCAGTCCTCCAGAGTGCAGCGGGCCTCCGGCCGGGTAAACAGGCGGCGCAGCACGTTGCGCTCCGCCAGCGGCAGTTGGCTGTAGTCGGTCAGCACCCTGGCCGCCGGCGCGTTCCAGGCGATGACGTCCCAGCTGGCGGTGCGGATAATCGCCGGAATGGTGAAAGCGTCAAGCACCCGCTGCAGCCGCGGCGTCATATCATCCGTCACCGTCAGACGCGTCTGCGGCGGATGGCCAAAGGCGAGAATAAACAGATGCTCGCGCTCCGGGGTGGTCAGCCGCAGACCGCGGGCGATCCGCTCCAGCACCTCGCGGGAAGGCGCCCCGCCGCGCCCCTGTTCAAGCCAGGTATACCAGGTCGGGCTGATGCTGGCGAGCTGCGCGACCTCTTCGCGGCGCAGCCCCGGGGTGCGCCGGCGTCCCGCCGGGAAGCCAAACGTTGCCGGATCGAGACGCTGGCGGCGGGCGCGGAGAAAATCGCCTAAAGCATGGTTGTCAGAAGTGTTCATCATCTGCCTGTGGGTTCTGCCTGTTAGAATTTATACCCCGATAATGTCTCTACTTTTATAGTATGACATCGCAGGTAGGATACGCCTGAAACCCATTCAGGAGATCCATGATGCGTATATTTCTTACCGGCGCGAGCGGATTTATCGGCTCACGTATTCTTCCGGCGCTGCAGGCGTCGGGCCATCAGGTTATCGGCCTCGCGCGCAGCGAAAGCACCGCACAGGCCCTGAAGGCGGCCGGCGCCGAGGTGCATTGCGGCACGCTGGATGCCCCGGAGTCGCTGCTGGCTGGCGTCGGGAACGCCGACGCGGTGATCCATACCGCCTTCGACCACGACTTCAGCCGCTTTGCCGCTAACTGCGAGAAAGACCGCCAGGCGATCCTGGCCCTGGGCCAGGCGCTGCGAGGCAGCACGCGGCCGCTGGTGATCACCTCCGGCACGCTGATGGGCGACGACGGGAGCGGCGCCCCGGCCCGGGAGTCGTTCTTCAACTCAGGGCACCCCAGCCCGCGCACCGCCTCAGAGCTCGCCGGCCAGCAGTTGCTGGAGGCGGGAGTGGATGTCAGGGTGGTCCGCTTACCGCAGGTGCATGACACCGTGCGTCAGGGACTGCTGACCTGCTACATCGAACGCGCGGTCGCCAACGGGGCGGTAGCCCTGCGCGGCGAGGGAAGCAACCGCTGGTCAGCCGCCCATGTCGATGACGTCGCACGTCTGTATGTCAGCGCGCTGCTTCAGGGCGCGGCCGGCGAGCGCTATCATGCGGTGGCCGAAGAGGGGATCGCGTTACGCGATATTGCCGCGGTAATTGCCCACGGATTAAACCTGCCGCTGACCCACCTGGATGAGTCGCAGGTCGACGCCTGGTTCGGCTGGTTTGCGCCGTTTACCGCCCTTGACCTGCGCGCCAGCTCGGCATGGACCCGCGAGCGCTTGCAGTGGCAGCCGGTTGGCCCCGGGCTGCTGGAGGACCTGCAGAACATGGACTATCATAAAGTGACACTGTCACAATAATCGAAACACGCTCCCCCTGTATCACACCCGACGGGTACGGCTAGTCGCCCGTCGGGTCATCGGCTTTCTCCCCGCTATACTGAATCTATTCTCTAGCGTCCGCACGTCGTCGCCGTTTGGTCAACCGCGGCCAAACAGAGCTGACTGGCGATATCGGCGATAAAAAGTTACCATGTTTCACTATACAGACTCGGTTCCGCGACTATTTTAATCAATTGACTGAATACTATACGCACCCGGTAACCGCATTATCCCTCAGGCTTGTTGAAGGCGGTGGTGAATGTCTATTAATCTTAATAAGATAGAGTTCAGCTCTATAATCAAACAGAAAATATGCGCCTGAAATTGTCATCTCTCCTGGCAGCCGTTTCCCTGCTGTGTGGGCCAGCTTTTGCCGCCCCTGCGCTCCCCGACCGCGCCGATATCCGCGATAGCGGTTTCGTCTATTGCGTCAGCGGCCAGGTTAATACCTTTAACCCGCAGAAAGTCAGCAGCGGCCTGATTGTCGATACGCTGGCCGCTCAGATCTACGATCGTCTGCTTGACGTCGATCCCTATACCTACCGGCTGGTCCCCGAGCTGGCGGAGAGCTGGGAAGTTCTCGATAACGGCGCCACCTACCGCTTTCACCTGCGCCGCCACGTCCCGTTTCAACGCACGGCGTGGTTTACCCCGACGCGGGACTTTAATGCCGATGACGTCATTTTTACCTTTGGCCGTATTTTTAACCGCGACCATCCGTGGCACAACGTCAACGGCAGCAGCTTCCCCTACTTCGACAGTCTGCAGTTTGCTGACAGCGTGGAGAGCGTCCGCAAGCTGGATAATCAGACCGTGGAGTTTCGCCTCAAGCGGCCGGACGCCTCGTTCCTCTGGCATCTGGCCACCCACTATGCGTCAATTACCTCTGCCGAATATGCCGCCCGCTTAACGCAGGACGACCGCCAGGAGCAACTGGATCGCCAGCCGGTTGGCACCGGCCCGTTCCAGCTATCCGATTACCGCTCCGGACAATATGTTCGCCTGCAGCGCCACCCCGGCTACTGGCGCGGCAAACCTTTGATGCCCCAGGTGGTGGTCGACCTTGGCTCCGGCGGCACCGGCCGCCTGTCGAAACTGCTGACCGGAGAATGCGACGTGCTGGCCTGGCCAGCCGCCAGCCAGTTGACGATCCTGCGTGACGACCCGCGCCTGCGCCTGACGCTGCGCCCGGGAATGAACATCGCCTGGCTGGCCTTCAACACCGCTAAGCCGCCGCTGGATAACCCTGAGGTGCGCCATGCCCTGGCGCTGGCGATTAACAACCAGCGCCTGATGCAGTCCATCTACTATGGCACCGCGGAGACGGCGGCGTCCATGCTGCCGCGGGCCTCGTGGGCCTACGATAATGACGCTAAAATTACCGAATATAATCCGCAGGAGGCCCGCGCCCGCCTGAAAGCCCTGGGGCTGGAAAACCTGACCCTCAAGCTGTGGGTGCCCACCAGCTCGCAGGCGTGGAATCCCAGCCCGCTGAAAACGGCGGAGCTTATCCAGGCGGATATGGCGCAGATTGGCGTTAAGGTGATTATTGTGCCGGTAGAGGGACGTTTCCAGGAGGCGCGCCTGATGGACATGAGCCACGACCTGACGCTCTCCGGCTGGGCGACGGACAGTAACGATCCGGACAGTTTCTTCCGACCGCTGCTAAGCTGCGCGGCCATCGCCTCGCAAACCAACTTTGCCCACTGGTGTAACCGGGAGTTTGACGACGTGCTGCAAAAAGCGCTGCTCTCGCAGCAGCTCTCCTCGCGGATGGACGCTTACAAAGAGGCGCAGCGGATCCTCGCCCGCGAACTGCCGGTCCTGCCGCTGGCCTCGTCGCTGCGGCTGCAGGCCTACCGCTATGATATGAAAGGCCTGGTGCTCAGCCCTTTCGGTAACGCTTCGTTCGCTGGCGTATCGCGGGAAAATACCGAAGAGGTGAAAAAGCCATGATTATTTTTACCCTGCGCCGTCTGCTGCTGCTGCTGATCACCCTCTTTTTTCTGACCTTTGTCGGTTTCAGCTTGAGCTATTTCACCCCTCATGCCCCACTGCAGGGCGCTTCCCTGTGGAATGCGTGGCTGTTCTGGTTTGAAGGGGTGCTGCACTGGGATTTCGGCGTCTCCAGCATTAACGGCCAGCTGATTTCTGAGCAGTTGCGCGAGGTGTTCCCGGCGACCATGGAGCTGTGCATCCTCGCCTTCGGCTTTGCCCTTCTGATAGGCATTCCGGTGGGGATGATCGCCGGCGTAATGCGCAATAAATGGCCCGATACCCTGATCAGCGCCGTTGCGCTGGTCGGTTTCTCGATCCCGGTCTTCTGGCTGGCGCTGCTCCTGACCCTCTTCTTTTCCCTGACCCTCGGCTGGCTTCCGGTCTCCGGTCGCTTCGATCTGCTGTATGAGGTGAAAAACGTCACCGGTTTCGCGCTGATCGACGCCTGGCTTTCGGACTCGCCGTGGCGCCATGAGATGATCGTCAGCGCCGCCCGGCATATGGTGCTGCCGGTATTGACCCTGGCGGTCGCCCCCACCACTGAAGTGATCCGCCTGATGCGCATTAGCACCAGCGAGGTGTATGACACTAACTATGTAAAAGCGGCCGCCACCCGCGGCGTGTCGCGACGCAAAATTCTACTGCGCCATGTCCTGCACAACGCCCTGCCGCCGGTGATCCCGCGTCTCGGCCTGCAGTTTTCCACCATGCTCACCCTGGCGATGATCACTGAGATGGTGTTCAGCTGGCCTGGACTGGGCCGCTGGCTGATCAACGCCATTCGCCAGCAGGACTACGCGGCGATCTCCGCCGGAGTGATGGTGATTGGCGCGCTGGTGATTATTGTCAACGTGATTTCCGATATTCTCGGTGCCATGGCTAACCCACTGAAACATAAGGAATGGTATGCCCTACGATAGCAGCTACGAAATAAACAATTTTTTCAATTAAAAACAATTAGTTAAATTTTTAAATTGTGCGATTTTCCTGATTTTAATACACAATTTTGTACACATTGTTTTTGACGTCATCTTCGACAGTCATCAGTTAGATGGCTGTCGGAGTTCCCTTCCTACGTTTCCTCCACACCTTCTATACTTCAGTCTGAAGACTGGAGGTACCCATGTGCGGACGCTTTGCTCAATCACAAACCCGTGAAGAATATCTGGCATACCTAGCGGATGAAACCGAGCGCAACATCGCATACGACCCTGAGCCGATTGGGCGTTACAACGTGGCGCCCGGTACCAAAGTTCTGTTGCTGAGCGAAAGCAATGAAGAATTCCACCTCGATCCAGTTCATTGGGGTTATGCACCCGGGTGGTGGGATAAACCTGCGCTCATCAATGCTCGCGTGGAAACCGCGGCAACCAGCCGGATGTTTAAGCCTCTCTGGCAGCACGGCCGGGCGATCTGTTTTGCGGATGGCTGGTTTGAGTGGAAGCGTGCAGGTGACAAGAAACAGCCCTATTTCATCCATAGAAAAGACGGCAACCCCATTTTTATGGCGGCGATCGGCAGCGTACCTTTTGAACGCGGCGATGAAGCTGAAGGATTTTTGATAGTGACCGCTGCGGCCGATCAGGACCTCGTCGATGTTCACGACCGCCGGCCGTTAGTGTTAGTGCCGGAAGCAGCGCGCGAATGGATGCGGCAAGATATAGGGGGGAAAGAGGCGGAGGAAATAATTGCTGATGGTGCAGTATCAGCGGACCATTTCACCTGGCACCCTGTATCCCGCGCTGTGGGTAATGTTAAGAATCAGGGGCCGGAATTAATAGAGCCGATCACTTGACCTTCAGCAGGTCGCTGTACCTTGTCGTATAGCGCGGTGAAAGAATTTCTAGCTTCATCTGGCAGGCAGTCAGGATTTCCCGCCCAGCAAAATACAGCACCCTCCTACCATCCTTCGCATTGAGATGTTCGAGAGCTTCCATTAATTTTTTTGGACTTACTGAACTAACCAGAATGACATTTATTCTCTTTAGATAATTAAACTAATATCGTTAATACTATTCCGCCATGAAACTAAATTAACATCGTCTAATTAGCAATAAATAACAAGCAATGCTATAATTATAATGTTAATCTCACAACAACAATCATGGAGGATTAAAATGAAGCAAAAAATACATAGTGACAGAATACACTCACTTTATGAATCACTAGTCCAACGGAGCTCTAATTTAGAAAATACATTTAATACAATAATTAGTGAAGGAATTAAAGCATTTGGTTTAGAAATTGGCATTATAAGTAAAATAGAATACGACAAGTATATAATTATTAATATTGTAGGGTACAATGATATCCATCCAGGTATGGTGTTCGACCTCGCGGATATTTATTGCCAAAGTGTAGTAACAGAGCAGAGAATAATAAGTGTAAATGATGCCGGGCATAACCCATCTCTAAAAAACCATCCTGTTTATTTATCTATGTCACTTGAATCATATATCGCAGCCCCAATTTTTGTAAGAAATAACATTTGGGGAACAATTAATTTCTCATCAAGAAAGATCAAATTCGAAAATTTCACTAGTGAAGACCATGAATTCATAGGCCTTATGGCTGAAGGGATCGCATCTCTTTTAGAAATAGAAATTTTAACCAAAGAAAAAGAAGAGATTATTAAATCTTTAATTGAATCCAATCAAATTCTTGAAAAAATTTTTGATAACTCCTCTATAGGTATGGCGATTGTTTCAGAAGAAGGACGGTGGATAAAAGTAAACCAGTCGTTGACTAATATGCTTGGCTATACAAAAGAGCACTTGTTATCAATCGACTTTCAAATGATTACTCACGAAGATGATCTCGATACTGATTTGAAGTTATTAGATTCGTTGAAAAAGGGAGATATACCATCCTATCAATTAGAAAAAAGATATATCACAATCAATAACGAACATATTTGGTGTCTTTTAAGTGTCTCCATGATTAAAGATGAAAACAATAACGCAATTTATTACATTTCACAAATACAAAGTATAGATGAACGAAAAAAAATGGAGCTAGATATAATCAATCAGCGAGAAGCACTCAAGATCGCAAATAAAGAATTAGAAAAAATGGCGGCATATGACTCGTTAACAGATATATACAACCGCAGGAAATTCATGAGCCTATTTAATGAAATTAAAGTAGACTCAGAGAAGTATCAGTCGCCTTTATCGCTCGCTGTTATCGATATAGATTACTTTAAATCATATAATGATGACTTCGGGCATCAGGAAGGAGATCTGGCGCTTAAAATCGTAGCTACCAGCTTAACTAATTCGTTGACTGAAAAGGGAATTCTTGCAAGATTTGGTGGAGAAGAATTCATTGTTCTTTTACCAAACACAACTGAATCTGAATGCGTAGCAAAATGTGAAGTACTACGAAAATGCGTCCAAGGCATTTTAACATTGAAAAGAACAATTACCATCAGTATCGGGGCCGTCAGTATCTATCCTAACGAAGGCTGTAATATTTCATTCGATGAATTATTCAAAATTGCTGATACAAAATTATATGATGCAAAAAAATCTGGTAGAAACCGTGTTAAAAACCACAGAATTGATTGACGATAAAGCCAACTAGCCATTCAAATAGCGTATATAATACATAAACATGGTCGAGTCTGCGAAGGCCATATTATTTTTCCACTCAATCACAATTTAGGAAAGCTCTTATTTATTCATGGGAAAAATCCTTAAAATACAAAATTATTGTGCGTTTTCTAAAATATTGTCCATACTTATTGTTCAGAAATTATGGAGGACCTACTTTGCCAAACTTACTTTTATCAGTATTTGCAAGCCCGGAATCCCTGTTGCAGGTCATTAGTCAAGAAGAAATGATAGAATCCGTTGAAGATGGGGATCGTATAATTATCGATCAAGACGGAAATGCTTCGGTTAACTTCAAAAGTAAGGAAGTCAGCCAAGACTATAAGCGCCATATCAATGCATTGAAGAGATTATAATATGGGAACAGCTATATTCATGGTGTTGATGGTTTGTGGCTACTGGTATACAAGCCGCGATCTATCTACTCGCTTTAAAATTAAACGTTCATTCGGCTGGGATGTTTATTTTCTCGTGGCACTTTATGGCTGCATATTCGTATTGCAAGGGGTCATAGCGACAGGTATTCTTTGGCTTTTTTTACTTTTCCTCTCAGTGGCTAATAACGCGTTAAACATCACAACCCAAAAATATACAGATTGGCAAATTGAGTTTATGAATTGGAGCTTTTTAGGAATACAAGCTCCGGTCATTATTATGTTAGCATTTGCCATACTATTTTGCTTGTATCGCTCAAACTGGGCGAAAAGTGCGAGGTTAAATGGTGAAGATAGAAAAAAATTGTATAAACAACTCGCTCGGGCAAGTGGCATTGAGCAATTGCTTTACCAATGTATGGAGGAAGGAGAATTAGCTCTCATAACGTTAAGATCTAGAAGAATTTATATAGGAATGGTACACACCGCCACACTTGAATATGAAAAAATAACAAATATTGTTTTGATTCCAATGTTGAGTGGATATCGTAACGAAAAAACAATGGAACTCTGTATTGAACATAATTATAGCAAATGGTATTCCGAGCATAATATCACTCTTGACTCGCAACCCAAAAGTGCCTTGGATTTCAGGAGAGTAATTCTAGTTGATCAAATTGAAACAATTTCACTTTTTGATCCTGCTACTGCAAGCATGTTCTCAAAGTTAGATCATGGCTAACATTTCATATACATATTGTTAGCAATCCTTACCCCTTTAAAAATCAATTCGGTTGTAAATTATCCAAATGAATGTTTTTCTGATATAAGTGAGCATGCAAATAATTAGTAGGCACGATATCTTACTCTCATTGCTTTATAATGCCTTCACCATAAACTGTATGGTTCAAAACCAATTCTCCTAAAGCATCTTAAAAAAACCTCGTAACTTTTACTGTTATTTATAATGTAAAAAAATCCTAATTTTTCATTCATTTGCGCAATGAGATGAATATTTCCCTTTAAAAGTATCCTTTTGATTATTAATGGATTATATAATAAACATATACAATTTATTTGTGGTGTGCAATTTTAATAAGAGTTGCTTAGCCTCCAGTGCATTGATCTATTTATAAACTTGGCTATATTCACTCCAGGCGAACTCATGAGTTCCCTGCATAAGTTGAAAACATACATAAGTTAGAGGAGAATTTATATATGTCACAACATCGTGGTGGTTCGGGAAACTTTGCAGAAGACCGCAAGCGGGCTTCTGAGGCTGGTCGCAAAGGTGGTCAAAACAGTGGCGGTAACTTCAAAAACGATCCTCAGCGCGCATCTGAGGCAGGCAAGAAAGGTGGAAAAATTAGCCGTGGAGGGGGACGAAAACCAAATAACCCATGATAATTTGATAACCTTCAAGTAAATAAAGCCGCAGGCTTCGTACCTGCGGCAACTCAAATTAAAAAATGATGCAAGCACCATCCCTTATTCCAGTTCAAAACACCTCTAATTATAAAAATTTTCACAGCGATAATAACTATTTATAAACTGGTAAATATTTATAAATTGTTTTTATATTCACTTCAAATACATCTGCCAACTGCTGCCGAGTAGCCCCCTTATCCAGCATTCTGCGGCACCGCTCCACAACCTCAGTGGTCATTACCCGACGGCGTCCTCCAACTCTCCCCTGCTCCCTCGCTGCGGCTAAACCGGCTCGGGTACGCTCGACGATCAGCTCACGTTCCATCTCCGCCAGGGCGCTCATGACGTGGAAGAAAAAGCGTCCTGCTGGCGTACTGGTATCGATGCTGTCAGTCAGGCTGCGGAAATTCACCCCGCGCGCCTGCAGCTCCGACACGAGCGTAATCAGATCGCGCACGCTGCGGCCAAGCCGATCCAGCTTCCAGACCACCAGCACATCACCCGGTCGGAGTCGCCGTAAGGCGCGCTTTAACCCTGGCCGTCGAGCATTTTTCCCGCTGGCTGTGTCTTCAAAAACCAGCTCACATTCCGCGCGGATCAGCGCATTTTTCTGTAAATCGAGGTTTTGATCCCCTGTAGAGACCCGTGCATAGCCAATCAGCACTATCTAACTCCTTGAAATAGCTGATTGTAAAAAGCTCCTTTTATTCGCACAAACCCTCGTTTGGGCGAACACCGTTTTGGAGCAAAAAACATGGCCGAACTTAACCCGCCTTTGGGAACGACGACGCCTGAAATATTCCTGGATAACGTCAAGCGCGCTGACGAGCTGGTTAACGGTCCGGCCGGAACGGTTAACGACCGCGCAGGCGAACCGCTCGATACCTGGCGCCAGATGATGGCTAAGAATGACGAAGTTCGGCAGAACATCATCCCGCTCAGTAAGCAGTATCAGACGCTGGAAGCAGCCCAGGCGGATATCGCGAATATTCCGGTGGGCTCGACCACGTACTACCGTAGCCCGGACGACAGCGCGCTCGCAATCGAGGTGATGAACGTTGGCGGGACGCTGCAGCCTACCGGGCGCCGTATGCCTTCATATGACCTGGTGGCGGCCATCAGCCAGGCGGTAACGGCGGAGGTCATGGCCCGAACAGGTCTGATATTCAGCAGCGATGACCAGACCATGCTCTCTTTATGCGATGAATGGGGATATGAAGCCGGGCGGATCACTGAGAATAGTTTCGAAACGAGAAAACTCAGACTGATCCAGTCAGAGACAGGGCCGCTACTGACGCTGGTTGATGATTTCGGTTATGCGGTGAATCTGTTTTCCGAAAGAGGCGCGCTGGTTGCCGGAAATAATGAGTTGTCAGATTCAGAGTCGCTTATTTCCTTCCCTGATGAATTCGGGAACGAGCTGATTCTGGTTGATAAGCAGGGGCGGCTGTATGCCGGGGATAACATCATATTTGACGCGCCGGACTGGGCACGCTGTACCGTTGACCCCTTCGGGTATGTTATCGAAGGCGTGAAATTAAATGGTGATGTGGTCAGCAAGAATGGAGGCGGCGGTAGCGTCGAACCTGTGCCCTCTGTACTGGAGAGCAGCGCAGCAGCGCACTGGCTGTTTGGCTATGAGTCCACGTCGTATACAAGCCGTGTGGGGTATAAAACGCTGACACCGCAGGCCGCGCCGGAATTCAATAACAATTACATTTCGATCTCCGCCTGGGGCGGCGCGCTGATGACCGATATCCCCGATGCCGGGGAATACACTGTCTGCGCGGTGGTCAGGGTACCTGAACAGGCCCCGTTAACCGACTGCGTGGTGATTTACGGCACACAGAACGGGTATTCACTTCGGGATGACGACGACACCTACACCGGCAATCAGCTGTCGATGTTTTCCGACAGGGATGATCGGCGATGGCTGCGTGTGAAAAATTCCGGTTACCGGGGAACGTCCCGGCATTATCCGACACTACAGCCGCCTGTCGGCCAGTGGCTGTTCATTTCACATGTGGTGAAACTTGAGGGCAGCGGGCTGCGTTACCAGGCAATCAGCGTGGGTGGCGAAGAATATCAGATGCTGCGCGAGGCCGATGCAGATCGCCTGATTCTTTCCGGCCGCAACATCGCCATTGGCAACGGGTGGTGTGATAACGCCATGTTCAAAACCAAAAATCTCGACATCGCTGAATTCATCTACTTCGACCATTCGCTTTCTGCGCAACAGGTCCAGGCCGTTTATCACAATTCCCGCCAGCGTATGGCTGAGCGCGCACTTAACTTACAGTAAAGGAGTCTCCCTATGGGCACAGCAATTATGGCCGCTGGCACTGATGCATCAGCGTACGCAAATAATTATCTTCCGCCGGTCACTGGCCCGCTAGCCTGGGCCAATCTTGAAAGCGATCTGCTGCCGGCAGGTCGGCGCCTTAAAAACTTCGGTAGCCTCGGAGGTACCTTTGCGCTGTCCGGTATTGCTCAGCTGGTAGCAAAAGGTATTGCAGCGGCAGCGGGTACGGAAAGCCGTCTGACTCTGGGTACCTTTACGCCGGATGCTTACACCTTCATCGTGCTGGTCGACGTGGGCCCGGATGCAGGGATACTGCGTCACCGCAATATTCGTATCAGCACGAATGCCAGCAAAAAGCTTCAGCGCGTCATGGATGCCGGTACAAGCGTTTCGGATATCACTGCGCCTTCAACGGGCGCGTTCGCCGTATTCCTGTGTGGTGACAGCACCGGGCATGCGTTTGGTATTGTGACGGCTTCAGGCATTCAGAAATCCACCTCCACGGCGGTGAACAGCGGGACGACTGCCACCTGGATGGGAGGGACTAATCAGGCAGGCCTGGCAGCAGCATGGGCAGGCTATGGTTCGGCTTTCTATGACCGAAAGCTCAGTGACAGTGAAATGGAACGGGTGGCAGAACGCCTTATTAAACGGGCGCGTTATCTGGGAGTAACGGTGAATGGCTGATTTGTCGATTTCGGTTATTTCAGGCCAGGCATCTGAGAGCAATCAGGCGGGGTGGTGGCATCCCCTTGACAGCTTTCAGGGAGTGGAATGTTACGGGCTGTGTAAAGAGTACGGTACCGCCGGTTATCATCAGGTCGAAATCGTTCGCCGTGATGCCGATGGTACCCTCACGCGGGGAATGTGTAAGAACGTCGACGGGACGGTCGCGGAATTTAACAATGACGTGGGCCATAATCAGCCATCTGTGGTTGTGGACGGTGCGGGATATATCCACGTGTTTACGTCGATGCACGTTAATCTGCTGCGGTACTTTCGCAGCGCGCGCCCTGGCGACGTATCGCAAATGGTGGATGCGACCCTGGGCTTTCCGGATGTGGACTGGGTCTGGACGTACCCGATCACCGGCAGAGGTCCCGATGGTGATGTGTATTGCCTGATGCGGGTCGCCAGCCGGAGCACCATCGGGGAAAATAAACGCGGGGGTATCCTTTACCGCTTTGACATCGGCGCGCTGCGATGGACCCGTTATGCGCATGTGGCTGAAACAGCCAACCGCGCTATTTACCCGGATGATATAGCCATTAACGAGGATGGCGTCCATCTTCTGTTTCAGTGGTCGGCCTACCCGTCGTCTGCCGTCCGCCATGTCGGAGAATATGGCGTCATTGGTACTGATGGACTGATGAGAACAATAAATAACACGCCCCTGCCAATGCCGGTAACGCAGGGACAGCTGGCGTATAAGCCATTGCAGCCGGGTGAAAACCCGGCGATAAGTGACGGGCTGAAAATGGGGATTCAGTCTGCGAAATTTGCGTTTGATGGCGAGGGGTTGTCGCATATCACTTACCGTTTCAGAACCGTGGATGATCCTTCCGGGACCTGGTTCAGTAAGTTCGGGATCTACGTTGCGACATGGGCGGGGTCGGCATGGAGCGAACAGCAGATCGCGTATGTCCCGCCGGAGAGGGGGAACACTTCTGCAGCACTGGCGGCAACCGTTCAGGGGGGCAAGCGGAGGGTGTATTTTTCGGTGGAATACACGTCTTCCGGGAATACTGTCGCTGTCATTGTCCTGGCGGAAAATGCAGGTTCTGGATGGGTCTACTCGGTACTCGGCAACAGCGCTCCCACACTTCTGCGCCTGGGGTCTGCGCCGGGCAATGGCGGTGATGTGCTTTACGTCTCAGCACCATTTGAGGCTAAGGTATATCGCTATTTTGTGCCAGAAGATTATTCCCCGGCTCAGCAATTCACAAGTTTTGATGTGCTGCTGTCGACTCTGGTGTAATTAAAAAATCCCCCGGAGGCACGCCGGGGGGAAAGGTGATAAATGACATTATTGCTGTGTGCGTCTTTGCGCACTACATATCTTGTAAGAAAATTCCTGGCATTTCCAGTTTTTTCTAATTTTTAAGAATAAGATCATGCAGTTATGCCACGCTTTGAGTAATAAGCCTTTAACGCAGCATATACCTGATTGATCTCAGTTGTTGAGAGCATACGGCTATAAATCGCGGCCGCGTACAAATTACCCTGTGAGCTCTCTGCGGCGTTGTAATGCGATCCCAGGAGGATGTTACCTGACTTTCCATAAACGCCATTTGCTGGCAGAGGTGCCTGGGCATTTTTATTATTCGTCAGATCATAAAGGCTGGACGTTTTTGCTGTCTGACTGAATGCCGATGCTATGGCGCGGAGCCTGATATTATCAACACCCGACGATACCCCATACGACAGGTTCTGTCGGGTGATGAAACCATCAGTGGAATAACTCAGCGACAGCGTTGAGTTTCGCGTGGTGGCGCTCTGACGCATAAAGGATTGTGACGTGAAGCTCCCTCCATTTGTAATCGGCGAACCTGTAGTGGACCAGGTCGGGAAATTACCATCCGCGCCGGTTGGTTCTGCCACCGTAATAATGGTCATTTCATCAGTCAGTTTTATCCCGGTATTGATGAAATTCAGCAGGTTGGTCAGCAGGAAGCTTTGCCCGTTGGTGTTAAAGAGCGGACTCCCGTTCTTTGCAGGAGTCGGCTTGTTGGGGATCAGGTTGCGTGTCGGCGAGTCTTCGCTGTTAAAAAAATTGAAGTACTCCACGCCTGCAGTTACCGGAGGTAAATATCCGGTCGCCACCGCAGAAAAATCGACATCTTTCTGAATTGCCAGGCTCATTTATTCATCCTTAGTGAAGGTCATGGAAAAGGCAATAGACCAGTTTTCCATCGGATAGGGTTTGCCGATCAGCTCCGGAATGTTCTCTTCCGGCCACTGGGTGAACTGCGGGTCATATTCGTACACTTCATCCGGTACGTATTTATCAGAATCGGTTACCATGCCCTGCCCATACTGGGGGCGTGTTGCATAGGCCACCCTGACTTTCCCCTGCGGCTCTGTATCGCATGTCAGGCGAATAACCGTGTCGGCTGCAACAGCAACGCTGGTGATATTCAGTTCTGTCCCTATGCCGGACGGATCGGCATCAATCATATGCCAGGCGCGAAATCCGCAGTTAGTGACGGGGGTTCTGGTTCCGTTCCTGAACGGGCTGGTAAATTTTAATGGTGGATGATCGACGTAGTAACTCAAAAGAAAATCTGAACCTGCACAGGTAATGCCCGTGGGAGCGAGTGGCTGGAATGGGCGCCGCTGATTCAGTACACGATCTTTTGCTTTGGCAAAATAACAACCCAGCCAGCGACTGCCGTTGGTCATCAGATGGCCACCTTTATCCGGCAACTGATAGTCCGGCCCAATGAGGAAACAGTTTGGTGTTTCCTGACAAAACTCCCATTGCGCCATTCCCACCCAAAGCTCGACAGCGTTCACCGGCTGCGTGGCCGGATTAGGAC